>VFSW01001452.1_pt1 | contig 36160 bp, 25 predicted proteins | sample 5358111 | NCBI WGS metagenome assembly VFSW01 (sample SAMN11554181, study PRJNA540505) | mine drainage metagenome | isolation source: sediment from site ElyBrook_90M | place: USA: Ely Copper Mine, Vershire, VT | collected 2017 | reverse complement strand
ACCATGGACATCATGCACGTCTACGAGGCCTCGAAGAAGCTGACGCTGATGACGCCGGTGGACCAGCAGATCAACGAGGAATATGAGGGCTACAACAAGGCGGTCGAGGAGCTGATGGCGCAGGCCCGCAGGGACCTGGCCGGAGACGGCATGGACCCCAATGCGGCGTCCTACGTGCTGGAACTGGATATGCTTTACGGCGGGCAGTTCCACGTGAAACGCATGCTTTCGCCGCGGCTTTCGATCCACTCGGTCGAGGATATCCGCGCCGTCTGCGACGCCTTCAACAAGGAGTTCAGCGAATCCTTCAGCCCCTTCGTCGTGAATCCGGAGGGGGGCATTTTCATCGAGAGTTTTATTTTGAAGGCCATTGTGGCCACGCCGAAAGTGCAGCTGGCGAAGATGCCGCTGGAGAAGAGCGACCCGTCGGCGGCGCGCAAGGGCGAGCGGACCGCCTATTGGCCGGACACCAAGGAGTTCCGCGCGACACCGACGTTTGCCTATGAGTTGTTGCGTCCGGGCAACGTGGTGCCGGGCCCCGCCATCGTCGAGGGCGAATACACGACGATCGTGGTGCCCCCGCACATGCGCTTTTCGATCGACGAACACGGCCTCGGCATCCTGGAAGCATGAGCCGGCGCGAGAATTGAAGGAGAGTTATGCCTATCCCGACATTGGCGGAAAAGCTGGAATGGCTGAAGCCCGCCCCCGCAACCGAACATGAGAAGGAGTGCTCCGCCAAAGTCCCGCAAGGGGATTACGAAATCGGCGTGCAGATCACGAACGACATTCTCGACGAGGCCATGGAAGTTTTCGTGCGGTCGTCGAGGAGCTACTTTGGCGTCTCGGGCGATTCGATGGTGGCCATCTTCACGGCCAATGGCGACCTGATCAACGCATCGTGCGGCACCTACCTGCACGCGATCATCCAGCCGATCATCATCAAGTTCATCCAGAAGTATTATCAGGACAACCCGGGCATCCGCGACGGAGACATCTGGTACACCAACGACGCGCTGTACGGCGGCATCCACAATCCGGATCAAGTCGCGCTGATGCCGATTTTTTACCAGGGCCAGTTGCTGGCGTGGTCCTCGGCGGCGCTGCACACCACCGAGACGGGCGCGATCGAGCCGGGTGGGATGCCGGTGAGCGCGAAATCGCGGTTTGAAGAGGGGCTCAACCTGCCGCCCATCAAGATCGCGGAGAACTTCGAGATCCGCAACGATTTCCTGGAGTTTTATTCGGCGTACGGCATGCGCGCCCCGGCCATGTTCATTTCGGACTTGCGGGCCCGCTGCACGACGGCGGACCGCGTGCGCGTGCGGGTGGTCGAGCTGGCGGAAAAGCGCGGGGCCGAATTCGTCATCGGGCTGCTGCGCAAGATGTCGGACACGGCCGAAGCCAGCGCGCGGCGGAAGATCCGGGACCTGCCCGACGGCAAGTTCCGCGCCCTCGCCTTCAACGACGCCATCGGATTCACGCCGGCCCTGGTGCGTTCGTGTTATCTCACGCTCACCAAGAAGGGCGGCGGGATCGTGTTCAATTTCGAGGGCACGTCGCCGGAAAATCCGTCGTCCTACAACGTGCATCCGCAGGCGGTGGTGGGCCACATCGCGAATTACATGTACGAATACATGTTCCACGACCTGCCCATCGCCAGCTCGACGTTCGCGGCGCTGGACTTTGTGTTTCCGCCGGGAAGCATCGTCTATCCGGACAAGATGGCGGCGACCAGCTGCTGCGTCTACATCGGAATGCAGGCGCGCTGCGCCACGCAAAACGCGTTTGCGAAAATGGTTTTCTCGAATGCCCATCTCTGGCAGCAGGTGACCGCGCCTCCGGGCAGCCAGCACACCTCGCAGATCTGCGCGGGCATGTCGCAGTGGAAACTGGCGGTCTCCGACGTTCTCTCCTTCGCGCTGAATAGCATGGGGCAGGGAGGCCGTGCGGCGTCGGACGGGATGGACGCCTACGGATTCGCGTGGTGCGCCTTTGGCCGCGCCCCGGATTCCGAGCAGGTGGAAAGCGAACTCCCGGTGACGGTCACCATTTCCCAGCACTGGAAGGATTCCTGCGGCCACGGGCTGCATCGCGGGGGCGCGGGAGGCGTCCAGCAGTGGATGATCCACAAGATGCCGGACGTGGTTTCGATGTGCATGGGCAATGGCACGAAGGTGCCGCTGGGCCAGCCGCTTTTCGGCGCGTATGCATCGTCGCCGATTCCGGGCATCAGCGTGCGCCACGGCGATTTGCTGAAACGGATGCAGGAGGGAGATCCCAATCTCACGCTCGATCACCGCGAGATGCTGGAAAAGACCACCATCCACGGGGACTGGAGCTACGAACTGGTGGCGCGGCAGCCCAAGGTGTACGCCGAGGGCGACGTGCTGTTCGGATTCAGCGGCGGCGGGCCGGGTTACGGCGATCCGCTGGAACGCGATCCCCAGCAAGTGATCGACGACCTGGGCAAAAACATCATCTCCGACTGGACGGCGAAAAACATTTACCATCTGGCCTACGATCCCGAGCGCCGCAAGCTCGACGTGGAGAAAACCAAGCAACGGAGAGACGAGGAGCGGCGCGCCCGGCTGGCGCGGGGGAAATCGTACGATGAATTTCACCGCGAATGGAACAAGAAGAGCCCGCCTAAGGAGATTCTCCAGTGGTATGGCTCCTGGCCCGATGCCAAGCCGACCGGGCCGATCATCCGATCGTAAAAAATGGCTGACGCGCTGACCCCGCTCCAGATGGTTCAGGGACTCTTGCAGGGGAGTGCGCCGCCGCGGCCCCTGTTTCTGCCCATCGTGTTTTCGCATGGGGCGCGCGTCGAAAACATTCCGCTGCGTTCCTTTCTCACCAACGCCACAAAAATTTCCAACGCCGCCAGGCAGATCCGCGCGCATCTGCGCGCCGACGGAGTGACCTGCTACTTCGATCCGCTGCTCGAAGCCGAAGCCCTGGGCGGGGTGTTGCAATGGGGAGCCGAAGGACAGCCGCCATCGCTGCGGTGGGCGCGCGGGGTGAAGGGCGAGGTGCCGGAAGGTCTTCGCGCCCCCGAGGATGTGGCCAAGGGCGGCCGCGTGGGCGTTGCTGTGGATGTTATCCGGCGGCTCAAGGCCATGCTCCGCGATAGCTGTTTGCTCATGGCGGGCATCACTGGACCATTCACGCTGGCCGCGCAATTGGCGCAACTCGATGCCGCGGAGCCGCTCCGCCATGAGGAAATTCCCGCTGCGGCTCTCGATCTGGCCGCCGCGGTGACTTCGCCGCTGGCGACCGCCCTGGTGGAAGCCGGGGCCAACGTGGTCTGCCTGCGCGAGGACGTGGTCCCGGCGCTTACCGCCGACGAAGCGGCGGATTGGGCGTCGCGGCTGGCGCCGGCCATCAATATCATCCGCTTCTATCAGGCGCTGCCCGTTCTTCTGCTCACACGCAAGGAATCGGCGACCGCCCATAGCGAGGTGATTTCCAGCCAGCCGTGGAGTTGCGTCGTGTGCCCCCAGCTGGAGGGCATGGCTGCGGATGGGCCCGGAGCGTATGCCGGGTTGGGCACGGCAAGACTGGGGGTCGCACTGCCCGCGCAGGCGTTCGATCCCGGAGCGCCGGGCGGCGCGGCCGGTCTGGACGAACCGCTTCGCCGCGCGATGGCGGAGTGGCACCCCGCGGTGGTGACCACGACGGGGGATTTGGCGGTGGGGGCCGACGTAGAGCGGCTGCATAAATTGTGGGAAGATCAGGGGTAAGAGGTGGCGGCGCGGTGTGTGGAACGGACAGGCCGGAGAATAGCTGCATTGTAGTACCACATTGGCATTGACTGCCGGATGGGGCTCCCGTAAAATGAAGCCACCACGGTTCGCGGGGCTTTCCGAAACGAGACAGCGAAGTGCCGGCGGAGGAAGATGACCAGCGCCAGTCATCCACCGCAGAACAGCGCCACGGGGGGCCATTCGGCCTCAGGGGTGCGCCACGTGCGCCTGCGCACGTCGGGCGCGACCATGCAGCGCCTTCCCGGGGGCGTCATCCTGGTGAAGGCCGAGGAAGCCCTGCGGCCCTATATCAAGGTGCTCACCGACCGGCTGCGGCATTGGGCGCAGGTTGCTCCCGACCGGGTGTGCATGGCCAGGCGCGGCGCCGACGGCGCCTGGCGCAATCTCACCTTCGGCCAGGCATGGGACTCGATCCAGAACATCGGCCAGGCGTTGCTGGACCGCGGCCTTTCCGCCGAGCGGCCCGTGGCCATTCTTTCGGAGAATGACTTCGAGCACTTCCTGCTGACCATGGCCGGCCAGCACGTCGGCATTCCCACGGCGCCCATCTCGCCGCCGTACTCGCTGATCTCCAGGGATTTCGGCAAGCTGCGCCACACGCTGAAGATTCTCACTCCGGGCATGGTGTTTGTGGCCGACGGCACCCGTTACGCGCGCGCCCTGGACGCCGTGGGCAGCGAGCACGTGGAAGGGGTGGCCACGGCGGCGCCGCCGGACCGCCGCAACGCCAACCTGTTTGCCGAGCTGCTGGCGACCCGGGTGACGCCGGCGGTGGAGGCGGCCCACGAGGGCATTGACCCGGACAGCCCCGCGAAATTCTTGTTTACTTCGGGATCGACCGGCCTCCCCAAGGCCGTGATTACCACGCACCGGATGATTTGCAGCAACCAGCAGATGATCGCCCAGGTGTTTGGATTCTTGGAGGACGAGCCGCCGGTCATCGTGGACTGGCTGCCGTGGAACCATGTCTTCGGCGGCAATCACGACGTTGGCGTGTGCGTCTATCACGGCGGGACGTTGTACATTGACGACGGCAAGCCCGGCCCCGGCTGGATGGAGAAGACGGTGCGCAATCTCCGCGAGATATCCAGCACCATCTATCTGAACGTGCCCAGGGGCTACGACGATCTGCTGCCCTTCCTGCGCGCCGACCGCGAGCTTTGCGAAACATTTTTCCGGCGTCTCGGCCTGATGTTCTATGCCGGGGCGGGGCTTTCGCAGCCGGTCTGGGACGCCTACCGCCAGCTGGCCTACGAGACCTGCGGCGAGCGCGTCATCATGACCACGGGACTGGGCTCGACGGAAACCTCGCCCATGGCGCTCCAGACAACGTGGGAGACCGAACGGGCGGGAACCCTCGGGATTCCCGTGCCGGGCGTGGAATTGAAGCTGGTGCCGTGCGGCGCCAAGCTGGAGGCGCGGGTGCGCGGGCCCAACGTCACCCCGGGCTACTGGCGCCAGCCGGAATTGACGCGCAACGTTTTCGACGAGGAGGGATTTTACTCGTTCGGTGATGCCGTGCGGTTCGTGGATCCCGAGGATGTGAACCAGGGGCTGCTGTTTGACGGGCGGTTGACCGAGGACTTCAAGCTGGGGAACGGAACCTGGGTCAGCGTGGGACCTCTGCGCGTGAATATTTTGGCGGCCCTGGCGCCATTCATCCGCGATGCGGTGATCGCCGGGCAGGACCGCGACTTCATCGCCATGCTCATCTTTGCCGATACGGACGCCTGCGGTGCGCTGGCCCCGGAGTTGCCGAAGGATGCCGCGCCGGAAACGATTTTGCGCCACGAGGCCGTGCGGGCGCGATTTCAGTCGCTGCTCCGCAGTCTGGCGAAGGAGGCCACGGGCAGTTCGAACCGCGTGGTGCGCGCCATCCTGGTGGAGGAGCCGCCCTCGCTGGACGCCGGGGAGGTGACGGACAAGGGTTCGCTGAATCAGCGCGCGGTGCTGGAACGGCGCACCGATCTGGTCGAGGAACTCTACGCGCCGGAGGCGTCCACCCGGCGCCTCAGCATCTAACGGGGTGCTGAAAAAGACGCGTCAGGGAGCTTCAGGGGCTAAAGCCCCGCTGAGCTTATGGCCCGTATGTCGCGGCTTTACAGGTTGCGGAAAAAGTCGTTTACATGTCATCCCGAGCGGAGCGAGGGATCTGCTTTTCGAACCAGCCTCAATGAAAAAGCAGATTCCTCACCCCGGTCAAACTACAACCGGGGTTCGGAATGACACGGTGGTGGGTTTTTCCGCAAGCGGTAAAGCCGCGACCCGCAACGCTCTCGGGGTTTTTCAGCGCCCTGCTATGGAGACATTCATTCGGAAGGCATCTTGAACCCTGGAAGGGAGATTGACAGCATGTTGACGAACCAACGGCGGATTCAAATCGAGTGGGGGGATTGCGACGCGGCTGGAACGGTGTTTTTCCCGCGCTACCTCGAATACGGAGACGCCTGCACGAATCACTTGTTCGCGAAGGCCGGGTTGTTCAAGCCGGTGATGCTCAAGACCTACAACATCATCGGCATCCCGCTGGTTGATTTGCGCGCGCGCTTCATCATCCCGTCGGATTTCGGCGACGAGGTGGTGTTCGACACTTCCATCACGGAGTGGGGGCGCAGCAGCTTCACGGTCCAGCACAAAGTCTTCCGGCCCGACGGCGCACTCGGCCTGGAGATTTTTGAAAAGCGCGTCTGGGTGACGCGCGTGGCCACCGAAGGCCCGGTAACGTTCAAGAGCCAGCCCATCCCGGAAGAAGTGAAGCAGCGATTCACGCATCCCGTGGTTGCTTCGGCGGGCTGAGGCGCGGCGCGCTTCGGTCTGCTTCGGTTGCGGCAGCCGGATGCGCCATCAGAACGGCAGGCCCCGGAGAGAATCATGGCGGCGCACATTGAGGTGGAACGGCTCGGCGACGGCGCGTTTCGCGTCCGCGTGATCGAGGGCGCGAGCCAATCCTCGCACCGCGTCACGCTGCAATCGGGGGATTACGACCGGCTGGCCAAGGCAGCGGTCGAGCCGGCGGAACTGGTGAGGCGGTCGTTCGAATTCCTGCTCGAACGCGAGCCCAAGGAATCCATCCTCGCTCAATTCGATCTGACCGAGATCGGCCGCTACTTCCCCGGTTTCGAGCGCGAAATCCAGCGCCGGCTGGCAGCGCGCTAACGTGTCCCCTAGCCCGCCCTTCCGTCCCGCGGCGTTTTTTAGCATCGGGTTAGAGCGCGCTGGGGGCGGCGGCGTTACACCGTGGGAGACATGTCGCTGGAGGTGCCGCCGGCCGCGGGGACGTAGCACTTCAGCGTGTAATCCATCACCATGCGGTCGGCGTTGAACCGCCAGCCGAGGGTGCGGATGGTTCGCTTCATGCGTTTGATCCAGCCGCGCGGCAGGCCATCGTGGTCGCGCTGGTAGTAGAGCGGGATGACTTCGTCCCGCAGCACGCGGTAGAGATCCTCGGCGTCGCGCAGGTCGTGGGCGCGCATGTCCGAATGGGTCCGCCCGGTTCCGATAGCGAAGCCGTTCAGTCCGTCGTAGGCTTCCGCCCACCAGCCGTCGAGGACGGAGAGATTCAGGCCGCCGTTCAAGACGACTTTCTGGCCGCTGGTGCCGGAGGCTTCCAGGGGCCGGCGGGGATTATTCAGCCAGACATCCACGCCCTGGACGAGATGGCGTCCGACGTTGATGTCGTAATCCTCGACGAAGGCGAACTTGTCGGCAAAGCGCGGGACGCGCATGAACTCGGAGATCTGCTGCAGGACGCGTTTGCCGGGCTCGTCGAGCGGGTGGGCCTTTCCGGCAAAGACGAACTGGATGGGGCGCTTGGCATCGTTGACCATGGAGGCCAGCCGGTCGATGTCCTCCAGGATGAGATTGGCCCTTTTGTAGGTGGCGAAGCGGCGTGCAAAGCCGATGGTGAGCGCGTCGGGGGTGAGCACGCGGCCCAGCCGTTGCAGGACCTCGGGAGGTTCGTCGCGGCGCTCCGCCTGTATGACGGCGCGGCGGCGCACAAATTCGAGCAGCTGCAATTTCAAGCTGACGTGGGTTTCCCACAGCTCGCCATCGTCGACCGTCTCGATGCCTTCCCAGATTTTGGCGTCGCTGCTGTGTTCGTGCCAGCCCGTGCCCAGGTGGCGGTCGTAGAGGCGGAACATCTGCGGGGAAAGCCACGACGGGACGTGCACGCCGTTGGTGATGTGGCCGATGGAAACGGAGTCCGCGGGCCGGCCCGGAGCGAGACCCTTCCACATCGCCCGGGAGGCCTCGCCGTGCAGCGCCGAGACGGCGTTGGCGCGGCGCGCCAGGCGCAGGCCCAGCACGGTCATCGAAAAACCTTCCTGAAAGTCGTTGGGATTCTCGCGCCCCAGCCCCATGAGGCTTTCGTGCGAAAGACCGAGCGTCTCGCGGAGGGGGCCGAGATGTTCCTCGATGAGGTCGGCGCCGAAACGGTCGTGGCCCGCCGCCACGGGCGTGTGGGTGGTGAAGACGACCTCGCGGGAAACGCGCGGCGCGGCCGCGTCGAAGTTCAGGCCCTCCTCCTCCATGCGATGGCGCGCCGCTTCGAGCACGACGAAGGCGCTGTGTCCTTCGTTCAGGTGGAGCACGCCGGGCGTAATGCCCATGGCCTTGAGCGCGCGGAAGCCGCCGATGCCGAGCAGAAGCTCCTGGCGGATGCGGACGCGCTGGTCCCCGCCGTACAGCCGCGAGGTGAGGTCGCGGTCCACGGGCGCGTTTCCTTCGACGTTGGAGTCCAGCAGAAGCAGGTCGCAGCGCCCCACCTTCACGCGCCAGACTTTGGCGCGAATCAATTCGCCGCGGGTTTCAATCTGCACTTTCACCGGCTCGCCGTTGGTCCCGATGGCCGGTTCCATGGGGAGTTCGTCCACATCGGTCTGGAGATACTCTTCCTGCTGCCAGCCGCCGCGGTCGAGCCATTGCCGGAAATATCCCTGGCCGTAGAACAGTCCAACGCCGACCAGCGGAATGCCCAGGTCGGAAGCGCTCTTGATGTGGTCGCCCGCGAGAACGCCCAGGCCGCCGGAATAGATGGGGAGCGATTCGTGCAATCCAAATTCGGCCGAGAAGTAGGCTACCGGACGCGCCCCCAAAACACCGGCACGCCGCGCGCCCCAGGTGCGGTCGTTTCCCAGATACTCCCCCAGGCGGCGGTAGGCGTAGTTGATCCGGCTGTGCAAGACCATTTCTTGGGCGCGGCGCTCCACATCCTCGAGCGGCGTCTTGGCCAGCAGGGAGATGGGATTGTGATTCAGCGTGCGCCAGCGGGCGGGGTCGAGATCCAGGAACAAGCTGGCGGCGTCGTGGTCCCAGCTCCACCACAGGTTGCGGGCCAGCGACCACAGCCGCTCTTCCATGGGCGCGATGAAGCGATCGAGGGTGCGCGCCTCGCTCACGACGGGAGCCACCTGCGCGGCCGCCTCCGCCAGCATGTGAATTTCATCGCCGCGAAACACGCGCGGCTCGATGGTTTGAACCACCAGGACGCCTTGCAGCACCCCGCGGTCGATCAGCGGAACCCCGAGGAATGTTTCGTAGGCATCTTCGCAGGCATCCTTGAAGTACTTGAAGCGCGGATGGGATTTGACGTAGCGCACGGCGAGCGGGAGCACTTGCTCGGCCACCAGGCCGGTTAGTCCTTCGTGGATGCTCATGCGCAGCGTGCCGATGCATTCGGCGCGGAGGCCGACCGTCGCGGCCAGCACCAGAGTGGTGCGATCCGGTTCGAGCAGGTAGACCGAACAGGCGTCCGCCCGGAATCGTTTGGCAATCAGCGCCACGACGTTCATCAGCGTCTCGGCGAGCTTGCCGCCCTCTTCTCTCAGGTTGGCGATTTCCTCGCGGGTCAGGACGTGGCCGGCATCGTGTGCGGGAGCGGGGTCAATCATGTCGTAGAGTTTATCTTCCCTTCGATTTCATCGCAGCGCTGCCGCGCCGCCCCACGCAGCGGGAAGCTCCGGAATCCGGCGCACACCAAGTCTAATCGAAATTCTTGCTCGTGGGTACACCCTGCCCACGATCGCTCACCAATCGCTCACCGGGGTTGCCGAATCTTCACGCCTACAGGTAACATGCGGGCGCTATACTTTGGGCTGGTTGGTAAGACGGCAAGGCAAACAGAGGACGCCATGATCACGGATTCATCGGTGGTAACGCCCGAACGCTTCCAGACGGGCCTGGGTTCGTTCCTTGAGTGGATGGCGGCGATTCCGGAGCGCCACGCGGAATTCCAGCGCCACTACGATGAGTACGTCCCGGACGCGGCAGACATCGCCGCGCTCCAGGCGCTGGTGGAAAGCCGTGGCCTGAAGGCGCTGGTTCTCGGCGAGCACTGGTGCCCCGACGTCTGGCGGGGGCTCCCCGTGGCGGCGAAAATCGCCGAGCAGACCAGTATGGAGATCCGCCTGTTCTTCCGCGACAAGAACATGGACATCATGAAGGAGTTTCTGAAGAACGGTAAGTCCGCGTCGATTCCCGTCGTAGTCTTCTACGACCGCCACCACCAGTATCTTTGCCACTGGATCGAACGGCCGAAGGTGGCCGCGGAGTTGCTGGCGCCCTTCATCGCCGCGATGAAGGCGGCTCCGGAGGGCACTGCCGAGCGCCAGGCGGCGGTCGCCCGGCTGAGCGCAGTGACCTGGGAGAACGCTGCCGGCTGGCGCCACGCCACTCTGCGGGAGCTGCGCGCGATGCTGGAAGCGCGCTTGAAAAAATAAAGCCTCGTTCGATGGTGCAGCGGGTTTGCGCTTGTGTGCCGAAGGGGCCGGACGTAGGATGCGGGACGCAACACGCATGGCCAGCGAAAAGCCCTGCGCACGAGGAGGCGTCTTCATGAGAAATCATCTGCTTCGATTTTTGTTTCCGGCCCTGCTGGCGGGTTTTCTGCTGGTTCCGGCGCCGGCCTCGGCGCAGCAGTCGTGCGAAAGTCTGGCGTCTCTGAAGATACCCCACGTCACGATTACGCTGGCGGCATCCATCCACACCCCGCCGGACTTCGATGTGCCCAGCACGCCGGGGCGCTTCGGCACTCCCGCCGGCTTGAAGGTCTCGGTGCCGTTTTGCCGCGTGGTGGCGTTCGCGGCGCCCTCGAGCGATTCGCATATTTCCTTCGAGGTGTGGCTCCCCATCGCCGCCAACTGGAACGGGAACTATGTGGGCATCGGAAACCCCGGATTCATCGGGTCGATCAGTTACGGAGGTTTGACCCGGGAGATCGCGCGCGGCTCGGCCACGGCGGCCTCCGACACCGGGCACAACGACGTCGGCGCCACCAGCGAAGCGCCGGACACCTGGGCCATCGGTCATCCGGAAAAGATCGCTGACTGGGGACACCGCGCCATCCACGAGACCACCGTCGCGGCCAAGCAGCTGGTGCAGGCGTTTTACGGCAAGCCCGCGAAGTTTTCGTTCTGGAACAGCTGCCACGAGGGTGGCAACCAGGCGCTCACCGAGGCGCAGCGTTATCCCGAGGATTTCGACGGAATTGCCGCCGGCGATCCTGCTTACCACATCACGCACCTCCAGGCGGCGTCGGAATACATCACCTGGGTCTCTCTCAAGAATGGGGTGAAAGCGCCGGGCTACATTCCGCCCAGCAAGTATCCGGTGATCCATCGCGCGGCGCTCGACGCCTGCGATGCGCTGGACGGTGTGCGCGACGGCTTCATCGAGAACCCCATGCGCTGCCACTTTGATCCCCAAACCATCCAGTGTCCCGGCCAGGCGGATTATGCCTCCTGCCTCACCGCGCCCCAGGTGGAAACCGCGAAGCTGATCTATGCCGGCCCGAAGTTTGCCGACGGCAAGCCCATCTATCCCGGCTTCGATCCGGGCAGCGAGCTGGGCTGGGGCTTGATGGCCGCGGGTCCCGAGCCGCTCAGCATCAGCACCGGTTTTTTCAAGATGATTGTTTTTGGAGACCCGAACTGGGATTTCCGCACGTTCGATGTGGATCGCGATACGCGCCTGGCCGAGTCGAAGGTGGGGGCGATGGTGGATTCATTTGATCCCAACCTGAAGGCCTTCAAGGCTCACGGCGGAAAGCTGCTACTGTACGAATCCTGGGATGAGGCGATCATTCCGCCGCGCAGCGCCATAGACTATTACAACAGCGTCCTGGCCACCATGGGGGGCACGCGCGAGACCCACGACTTCTTCCGCCTGTTCATGGTGCCGGGGATGGGAATGTGTCCCGGTTTCGGAATGAACAATAACGGTACCTTCGATGCCATGGACGTGGTCCAAAAATGGCGTGAGACCGGCGTGGCGCCGGACAAAATCATCAATACGCACCGTGTCGCGGGTCAGGTTGACCGGACGCATCCCGCGTGTCCCTACCCCGAGGTGGCCATCTACAAGGGGACGGGCGACACGGCCGACGCCAGAAATTTTACCTGCGGACTTGCAAAGCAGTGAGCGCCGGGAAGTAGTTTTTTCAACGTCACCACGACCGGCCTGACTGATCCGTGCGGTTCCTGTAGCGTCTGTGTGACGACATCCGTTTCGCGTCAGGGCACGGCTTCCGCGCGGCGTTTGCGCCCCGGACAGCAGTCGGGACCGTGCCGCAACGGCCGCAAAATGAATTTGGCTTTAGCCGCTGAAGTTCTCTGCGGTGCTTTTTTCACGATGCTGCGAACGCCCGCGGCGCTTGCCTCTGCGCCGTGAACGCCGGCAAAATCCGCGCCTACCGGGCCACGACGCTGCGATCGTTGTGTGGGACGATTCCGCCTGGAGGCATCCCGGGCGTTTCATTCCTGCGGGCTATCAAACCCCAGGTCTTTCAATCGCTGCCGGATGCGCCCAACGGCTTTCGCGAACTCCGCGATTCCGGGAGTTTCCGGGGTGAGTTGGGCCGCGTTCAAGTCCGCGACGATGGCATCATTCAATTGCGTGGCGCGGCGGACCCGTTCCGTGGTCAGCAACGACAGCACGGTCCCCGCATCCTTCTTCTTGAGCTGACGGTCCTGCGACTCGTAAACGGCCCAGGCGCTTTTCCGCACGTGATCCACGGCGTCGCGGAATTCCTCCAAAACCCGCGGGTCGGATCCGCCGGATTTCAGTTCATCCTCGAGAACCCGCAGATCCGTCGCCGCCTTCTTGAGCCGGTACGTGATGCCCCAGAACGTCTCGCTGGGCACTAGAAGTTCCACGGCCACTCCACCCAGCTTCGAAGGACGAACGCCGGCCACGTGCGCCGGAGCCACTTCCTGGGAAAGGCGATTGGTCAACTCGATCCGGGTCCCGGTAGGGGGATGGTTCGTCATCCGCAGGACCGCCCCGTAAATGTTCACCTCCAGAGTCTCCGCGCCTTCTGTGAGGAGGACGTTATCGGGCCCTCGCCACGCCACGTCCAGGGGTACGCCTATCGCAAAGCGCACACTCCGGCGCTTATTGCCGGCCTGCGGACTGGAGGATTCGCTGGGCTTTCTTTGCGCCATTGGAATACTCTAACGCCAACGAAAGGCATGAGTACATAGTAACTTTGGACGCCCGTGATCAGGTTTGAGGCAGGCTCCCCGGACCAGCGGAGGGGTGGCTGCCCAGGTGCCGGCATCCCAGAGCCCCCCGTGAGAACGGACCGTTGGTTCCGAGTCGGCAATTCGAAGGACCGGCCAGATGGGCGCGACCAGGAGCGGGCGACTTCGTGTAGAAGCGGTCAGTACGACTCGGCGGGAAGGGTTCGATTGTGTTCCATGCGCTGGCAGAGTACAACCCGGGCGTAGCGTCCGCACAGTTCCATCTCCCCCTGCGCCCATGCGGCGGCCAGCCCTTTGGGAAAGATGGCCTCGACAAGCGCATCCAAGGATTGCAGGAATCGGTAGTACAGGTACACGGAACTGAGGTTGGGCCCATGGCTGCCGGTCAGGTCGGGGCACACCTTCTGGTAGGCGTGGAGGAGATGGAAGTCATTTGACTGCAATAAGTTACTAGCAGGTTCTCCGGACGTGTCCAACCCCATGGGCAGCGGCCTGTCCGCGATACGCAGCAGCTCGACCCGCCAGGAAAATACGGCGAACTGCAGCATCGTCACCAGCGAAAGCACCACAATGAGCGCCGCGATTGACATGTTCGTGCCCCCAGCTACAAGTCTGCCGCCTGCCTCATCTCTCAACAATGGCCCGGTGGTACTACCGGGCATGGGACTTTTTGTCATGGAACTCGTGGCACCAAATCCAAGGCGCGGTGTGATTGCACCACGCCCCTCCGCGCCGCCAGTTGAAATCGAAAGAGGAAAGTGGCGCGGCCACGGGGACCATCTCCGAACTTCTCTCTCCGATTTCGTGGCAGTTTTGCCACGGACGGGGATCCCTATTGGAGTGAGGTTGTGGTCTGTCGGGTAATCAGAAGTCGAGCCGAAGCTGGCAAGAGAACTCGCCAAGCATTGTGATAGCCTCTTTAGATTACGGACGAGGGCGCTGCGCATACTCCTCGGCTCGGCGATTTGGGGGAAAGAGCAGATGAGCTACATCGAATCGAACTTGGTTTCGGGTGAGACGGTGATTTACGAGACTCGGCTCCATTGGATCGTGATGCTTTGGCACATTGTCCTGGGATGCTTGCTACTCGGTCTGCCCGGAGTGCTTCTGCTTTATTACACAGTGAACCAGACCGGAATGGAGCGCCAGACTTTGCACGTCGCCCAAGGCGGGGGCGTTGCGTTGCTCGTTTGCGGCGTTGTGGTGATTCTAATGGGCATGGTGCGGCGGAACGCGACGGAAATGGCGGTGACGAACCGGCGCGTGGTGATCAAGACAGGCCTGGTCAGCCGGAAGACAATCGAAATGCTGCTAAACAAAGTGGAGAGCATCGAAGTGAGCGAGACGGCGTTCGGCCGGATGCTGGGTTACGGAACGATTGTGGTGATCGGGACGGGCGGGACTCCCGAGCCATTTCATAAAGTCGCGCATCCGCTGGAATTTCGCAGCCAGGTGCAGCAACAGATTGAGAAGCTGCACTGACAAGACGCAGCGCCGAGTGGGGCGGGTCGTTTGACCAGGATGCCGGGTCCATCGGGCAGACGGCGCCGTACAGCATGGATAGCTTGGTCCCAGGATTCGCCCTCAAATAGCCGATCATCCAACGAACCATCCAGGTGAAAGCGCAACATCGAAGGGAAAGCGGCTCCTAGGGCAGAACTTCTCTAGGTGCCACTCTCGTTAAGCGGATTGTTTCCGGATGCGCCGTCATCCAGGCACAATTGCGAACGTCATCAGGCGCACCACATCTCCCCTTGGCCGACTACGCCACCGTCGTGAAGTTGCGGTTTGTTTCTTGGGGCTTTTCATTACTGCACAGGCCCCAGCAGCCACTGAACTGCTGGGGCCTGTCGCTTCTGCGCTCGAAATGTCATGGACGGAGAGGCAGAGGCAGGTTTTGGGATACGGCTCCGACCGTGGTTCCAATGACTTCGCCTGAGACCACAAGCTCCACACGGCGATTCTGTTGACGTCCCTCCGCGGTGTCATTCGACGCCACGGGTTGCGTCTTGCCGAATCCCCGCGCGGTCATGGACGCCGCCGGAATGTTTTGGTTTGCGAGGTAATCGCGGACCGAATCGGCTCGCTGTTCGGAAAGCTGCTGGTTCATGGCATCGCTGCCCACGCTATCGGTGTTGCCTTCAATGGCGAGTCTAAGGTCCGGGTAGGCAAGAACGATTCCGGATATCTTAGCGAGCTTCTCGCGCGCGATCGGACGAAGCGTGGACTTGCCGGTGTCAAACAGAACGTCCGACAGGTTCACGATGAGACCACGGGCGGTGTCGCGAGTGGCAAAAATAACGTTGAATTGTTGCAACAGTTTTGCGCGCAGCTCTTCGCGATCCAGCAGGGCTTGCTTGAGTTGCTGAGCCGGTGCTGTAGCGGCAAGCCGGGTTCGGTCCGGATCGGCCTCTGCGTTTCTTTGGGCCTCTTGAGCTTCCGCCGTGGCTTGATTGGCGTCAACGGCGATGGCGCGATTTCGATCCGACTCCGCCAGAGCGTTCTGCTGTTGTCGCTGTGCCTCCACTGTAGCTTTATCCGCCTCTGCACGGCCGCGGTTCGCATCGGCGGTCGCTGCTTCCGCATCCTCACGAGCCCGTACGTCGCTTGTGGATCGAGCCCGGGCATCCGCCAATTTTGCCGCCTCGGAGTCCTTGTCGGCATTCATGCGATCTGCATCGAGGCGCTTGACGGCTATTTCTCGGGAGTCATCGGCCGTCTGCACGACTTCGCGCGACAGGGAAATGAGCGCCTTCCTGTCGGCGTGCTTCATCATTGCTAGGTCATCGGCCCGCTTCATCTGGCCAACGGCCTTTTCATAGCTGGAGGCCGCGTAGTTCTCGGCTCCGGCCGACTTGGCGATCCGCACGGCATTGCGTGCTTCGAAGTATTCAAGCGGCAGTCTGGAGTTCAACACAACCGGGTCGAAGTGATAGCCGGTGGGGATGTAGCCGCCCCGATCGATGAGTTCGTACTTCGCATCCACGGCTTCGGTGGTTCCGGCCGTGTCGGGCCGAATCACATTTTCCGCGATCACAACGTTGCTGGGACGGCGCACCGCATAGTAAGGTTCCGCGGTCACGATCAACGCAAAGGCCTGCAGGTCGGTCGTGACGTCCAGCTTGCTGCGATGGTTCTCGCCCACCAGCACTTCGCCCAGGTTTACGGACCGGCCTTCGGGGGAAATCGCCCACATGACGTAGGTGAGATACTCCGTGCCAAACGCTGTCGGTTTATCGAGGCCCTTGAATTCAACTTCGATTTCCATAGCGCCACGCTTGCTCTCTACCTTCGCTTCACCGGATGCACCGGGCATCAGGTCGGTGCCGCGGAAATCTATCTTCGTGGCGCCGCTGCGGTGCTCGTATTTCACGGCACGCGTCGTGCGGCTAACGACTGTCTCGCGGTATGCGGAGGGTTGGTTGTGTTCGTCGGAAGGTGTGGGTTGGGCCTGAGTCAGCGTAGACGCGCCCAACATTGCGAGGACTACCCAAAGTGCTGCGGAGGAACTGTTCACGGTAAGTCTCCTTGAAGAACGGTAAGGCCGCAGTATCAGACTTTGCGAATACGAATACTGTGCGCTTTGGCACTCTTCGCGAAGATTGTTGAAACAGAGGCGAGCCTTCGGCCACGGCCATTGGGAACAATAACTTAGGCATGCGTATTGACGTGTCGTGCTCCCCGCCCAAACTGGACACAAGGGTTGCCGCGGGGCTGGTCGAATGCAAAAGGGGAAAGTGGCGCGCCCGGAGGGGTTCGAACCCCCGACCCCTAGCTCCGGAGGCTAGTGCTCTATCCATCTGAGCTACGGGCGCGTATTGGGAAACCAGGAAGCCAGCGGCCGGGTGCCGCTGCAACCCTGATTTTACTCTGCTTCGCGCACGCTGGCAAAGCAATCCCCGCACGAAGGCCGCGCGAAGGCCGGGCAGCGGCTGCCCCGCGCGCACCGCTGCCGCGCAGAGAGATCGCCGGAACTGCCCCGGGCGAGTGGTATAATTCGGCTCCTCATGATGACCGATTCGCTCAAGCACTGGATGGAAACCGCCGGGACGCACGGCGTGCGCGTGCTGGTGATTGCGCTGATCGCCATCATCCTGGGGCGCATCCTGAAAGCGGTGACGACGCGTCTGGTGCAAAGCTCCAAGACGCCCACGCGCGTGGCGCAGATGCGCGAGCAGCAGACGCGCACCATGGCTGGTCTGCTCTACGGCGTTCTGCGGGCCATCATCGTGGGCGTCGCGATTCTGATGGCCCTGCCCGAGTTTGGCTTCAACGTCACGCCGGTGGCCGCGGCCGCGGCGGTGGCCAGCCTGGCGTTCGGCTTCGGAGCGCAGACGCTGGTGAAGGACCTGATCAACGGTTTCTTCATCGTTTTCGAGGACCAGTATGTGGTCGGCGATCTCATCCAGTTGAACGGCGAGACGGGCCGCGTCGAGCATCTGACGCTCCGCCGCACGGTGCTGCGCAACATCAGCGGCGCGATCGTCACCATCCCGAACTCGCTGGTCGGGCAGGTGTCCAATTTGAACCGCGACTGGGCCCAGGCTTTTGTGGATGTGACCGTGCCTTCCGACGAACTGGCCGGGCCAGCCCTGGCCGCGCTGGAAAAGATTGCCGGCGACTTCCGCAACGACGCCGATTGGTCGCCCGCGCTGGTGGAAGGCCCGCGCGTGCTCGGCGTGGAATCGATGTCCCTGGAGGGCACGGTCCTGCGGCTGCAAGTGCGCACGGCGCTGAACCGCAAGGACGACGTGGCGCGCGAACTCCGGCGGCGCATCAAGCTGGGCTTCGAGGAGGCGCGCATCCCGCTGAGCCAGACGCAGAAAGTGGAACTCCACGGCGAAGCCCCGCCGCCGCAGACGTGATTTCATTCCCCTGCCATTCGTAGAGCAGCTGTACACGCTTAACTTTCCACGAGGAGGAACCGATGGGAGAAGTGACGCACGAGCAGGTGAACTTGCTGTTGAGGCTGTACGACACGCGGCGCGAGCCGGTGATGCGCCAGGCGCGGGCATGGTACGTGGGTAACTTTCATCCCACGTCGGTCGAGGAGATGTATAAGCAGGCGCCCATGGGCAGCAAGCAGAACGCGTTTTCGCGCATGGTGCTGAGCTATTGGGAAATGGTGGCGAGCATCGTGAATCGCGGGCTGATTGACGAGGAGTTCTTCTTCGAGAACACCGGCGAGCAGTGGATCGTATTCGAACGCGTTCGGCCGTTTATCGGCGCATGGCGCGCCGCCAACAAGAATCCGCACCTGTTCGGCAATCTGGAAAAGCACGTCCAGCGTCTGGAAGCCTGGCGCGAACACCGCGCGCCCGGCACGAACGAAAACATGCGCCAGATGATGGCCCGCATGCGCCAGGGCGCTGCCCCCAAAAAACGCGGTAAAAAGTGAAGCGTCCCACCACTCGTTAAAACTGCGCCGCGGGCAGGAAGTGCGTGCCGCACCTGCCCGCGCGCCGCTGTTTCACGGCCAAAGTCCCCCTTTGGGGCGCGCGCCGTCGCGGCGCGTAAGATGCGCCTCGATGATGTCACCGTGCAGGGCTGAAGGCTCCGGCGCTACACGAACACCTTCCCGCTGCGTGCGCTCTACAAGCACTCCTTCATGTGTCCCGCTCCGCCATATCCATGAGCAGCAGGCTGCGTTGCGCGAAGGGCAGATAGAGAAGCGCGGCGGTGGCGGCGAGGGCCAGCCCCATGCCGATCTGCGGCACCATCAGGAAGGGGGCGAGAGCCCAGAGTTCGTCGAGCAGAAGGAGAAACGGAAAGAGCTTCTGAAACTTCGTGTTCAGTCCTCGATAGTTGAACGCCGCCCCCGAAAACAGATACAGCCGGATGGGGATCCCCACTGCCGCCGTGACGATCAGCGCCACCATCAGCGGGAGAGCGGGATTCCCGGTCCGCGCCAGAATGACCTCCACCGTTGAGAGCCGCGCCAGAGACGCGACGTAGAATCCCAGGTACATCGCCTGGATGAGGGAGAAAAGAGTGCGCACAATCCTGCCCGAAACGCGGGGCAGTTCGTGTGCGCTGCTGAGAAGCGACGCGTTCCGCGGCGGCGTGGCAGAGTCCGCGCCGTTGGTCCCCGGCAGAGAATCGCCCGGGCTGCCCGGCACACCCGCGCCGGACTCCGGCACAGCATGCGCGTGGCCCGCGATTTCCACCGGGGCGATGAAGCGGTATCCCCGGCGGGGCAACGTCTGGATGAATCGAGGATTCGCCGCCGAATCGCCCAGGGCATTCCGCAGCTGGTTGATCGCCGTGTTCAGCCCGTGATCGAAGTCCACGAAGGTGTCTGAGGGCCAGAGCCGCCGGTGGAGTTCGTCGCGCGTGACGATGGTCCGCGGCCGCGCCAGCAACGTGAGCAGGATTTGCAGCGCCTGATCGCGCAGCCGGGGCTGCTGCTTGCCCTCGCGGCGCAATTCTCCGCTACGGCCATCGAGTTCAAATACGCCGAACCGGAAAATTTGAGTGTCGCGTTGCGCTTGGTCCACGCGGGTCTCCGGAAATCGGTCCTCCATTCTAAATGAGAATGGCCCTCAAGCGCTTGATTTTGAGAGTTTTAGGAAGTGAGGTCCGCCCGATCGCAAATGATCTGCAGACGATTGACCTTTCTCGTGCTCCCGCGCCATATTCCGCGCATGCAAACTATGAATCGAAAACATGCCCGGCGCCGATTCATCAAACTCCTGGCCGTCGTCGCGGCGCTGCTGGGCGGTTGGACCGCCACGGCTCGACCAACCCTAGCCGCACAGCTGAAGACAGCAACGGTGGAAGCCTTCGAGCAGTACGTGCGATCGAGCGAAGCGCGCATGAACCAGGAGCTCGCCGGCGGAAACAACTTTCTCTGGATTGACGCCTTGCCGGAACCCGGCCGGAGCGAGGCGTACGCTCGCTTGCGGCAAGGGCAAATCATTACCGAGCGCCTGTCGGGCCACGCCTCCCACGAGGCGAAATCCGTTCCCGGCGGGCTGATCCACGATTGGGTGGGCATCGTGTTCATCCCGGGGATCGCGATGCCGCAGGCCTTGGCCCTGCTGCAGGATTACGACCACGACGCAATGTATTACCGCCCCGAAGTGTTGCAGTCGAAGCTGCTGAAACGCTCCGGGGACGACTTCCGCGTCTTCCTGCGCCTGAAGCGAGTGCGCGTCGTCACCGTGGTTTTCGACACGGAATACGACGTCCGTTACACGCGGCGCGATGCCGCGCATGCCTGGTCGCGGTCCTACAGCACGCGCATCGCCGAGGTGGACGATGCGGGAACGCCACGCGAGCACGACCGGCCCGCCGGCGACGATCACGGGTTTCTCTGGCGGTTGTACACCTACTGGCGCTTGTTCGAAGCCAATGGCGGCACGTACGTGCAGTGCAACGCCATTTCATTGACGCGCGACATTCCCGCGGGACTCGGCTGGCTGGTCCGGCCGTTCATCGAAGGCATTCCCATCGAGTCGCTGCGCTTCACTCTGAACGCCACGCGCGCGGCACTGGTGCAGGAGCGCGCCAGCCAGTTAGCGCCGCCACGCCACACCGAGGTCCGGCCGTAGCTGGTGGAAGCAGTCGTCGCGCAAAGATTGAATCGCTCGAGGAGGAAAAGACAATGTCCGTAAAACCGCTGGTCATCGAATCCGCAGTTTCTGGCGCCACCGGCAGCGCCGAGTGGGAATCGCCGCCGGCCGAAAGCCGGCCCCTGAAATTCCAGAATGCGACGCGCGTTCAGGAGAGTCTTACATCGGGACTGGAGCGCAAAACATTGCTCTGGCTGGCCGCGCGCATGCCCGCGCGGATCAACTCCGACCATCTGACCCTGCTTGGATTCGCGGCCATGTTTCTGGCCGGCGGCAGCTACGTGTTTGCGCGCTGGAATCACATCGGCCTGCTGCTGGCCACCGCGTGCCTGGCGCTCAACTGGTTTGGGGACAGCCTCGACGGAACTCTGGCGCGCGTCCGAAATTGCCAGCGGCCCCGCTACGGCTTTTACGTGGACCATATGATCGACTCGCTGGGAGCGCTGTTTCTGATGGGGGGCCTGGGGGCTTCGACGTACGTCGACTGGCGGATCGCCATCGGGATGCTCGTGGCGTTTCTGCTTCTTTCCATCGAATCCTATCTCGCGTCCTACACGCTGGGAGTGTTCCGGCTGTCGTTCGCGAAGTTCGGGCCCACGGAGATCCGGATTCTGCTGGCGCTGGGCAACCTGGCGCTGTGGTTTCATCCCCATGCCAAGGTGCCGGGAATGTCCTATCGGCTGTTCGACGCCGGTGGAATTGTTGCGATGTGTGGCATGGCCGCGATGCTGGTGGTCACCGCCGCGTGGCACACCGCAAAACTCTATCGGCAGGAAACGTACAAAGGGCGCGCGGATTGAAAACGCAATGGAGACGCAGGTGGAAATCGCACCCGCACCATGCGTTGCGAGGAACCAAGCCGAGGAGCGCGCACGTCCATCATCTCCGGGGCCCCGGTCGGTAATTTCCTGCGGAGATTCCACTTCAATGCTGCCAAGACCGCAGGTTATACTTGGCCGGCCAATGCCACGATTCTTCGCGAACTTGCTGGGGATTTTACTGAAAGGACACGGCAGAGATATGCGGTTCCTCTGCCGTCACCTGCTTTCTTCGCGCGGCGAGGCCTCGCAAACTGTTCTCGCACAGCAGATCATCACCGCGTACGCTGCCATGGATTCTCGCGAGCGCGCGAAATTCTTTGAGATGCTGCGCGGCGACTTCTCCACGGATGGAGCCGCTGTCGCTCGTGCCGCGTCCGACTACTTGTTGTCACCCAGCACAGGCACGCTCTCCGCGCTTTCCAGCGCCGTTGAAGCTCCTCGTCAGGAACTTTTCCGCCGGATCAATACTGCTCCTGGCGGGACCGAAACGCTGGTTCGTATGCGGAGCGACCTGACCGCTCTATCCTTGTCTAGCGCCGCTTTCGAAGCGGTTGACACCGACCTGCGACACTTATTTCGTTCATGGTTTAACCGCGGATTCCTGCGGCTTGAACGGATCAGTTGGCAAACTTCCGCCCTGATCCTCGAGAGGTTGATTGAGTACGAATCAGTGCACGAAATCAACGGCTGGGCTGACCTGCGCCGCCGTCTGCAAGTCGACCGGCGCTGCTTTGCGTTCTTTCACCCGACATTACTGGACGAACCCATCATTTTCGTCGAAGTGGCCCTCGGGAATACGCTCTCGAGTAGCGTCGAACCGTTACTCGACACGAACGCGCCGGTTCTCGATCCTAAACGCGCCGACACGGCAATCTTTTATTCCATCAATAATTGCCAGCAGGGACTTCGAAACATACAATTCGGCAATTTCTTGATCAAGCAGGTCGCCACTGAAATTGCGGCCGAATTACCGAATATCAGGATTTTTGGGACGCTTTCTCCGCTACCGCGGTTTTCGCTCGCATTGCGCGATCCTCGAAATGAACATGGCTTTACACGCGCTCGCCTCGGGAGGTTGCTGGCCGACTATTCGGCGGAATTGACCGCCGCGGCAGGTAAGAGTGACACCCTGCTGGCATTTTTCTCACTACTCGAGGATCCAGTTGCGAATCGTGAAGTGCTCGCAGCCCCGCTCGAACGTCTGGCGCTTGCGTATCTCACGAAGGCGCGCGGTGATGACGGAAGGCTTTACGATCCTGTTGCGAACTTTCATCTTTCCAACGGCGCGCGGCTCGAGCGCGTAAACGCTTTTGGTAATTTGCGTCCGTACGGTTTAGAAGCATCCGTGGGCGTTACCGTGAATTATCGCTACCTGCCCTCGAAATTCGAAGAGAACCATGAGCGTTTTATCCGCGAGGGCCGGATCAGCGTCTCCAGTAATTTGCTTCGTGCTAAAAATATCGTCGCGGCAGCATGGTAAACCCCTGGCGAAGCATGCGAATGATTTGTCATGACGTACTGATCGAGAACTTGTAAGGCAAATCGCCGCCCTTGCGCTTTCCTCACTCCTTCTCCAGAGCCTATCCTTCGCCTACTGGGCGAACGCGCCGGAGCGCGCTCGCCTGGCCGATCGCGACGCGAGGAAACATCAATGGTATTCTTATAGTTGGGCGAGTGACCGGTTCGGCAGCGGCGGCGACTCGGGGAGGGAAAGGCGTTTGCACACGACACAAGCGATGGAAAGCATCCGAAACTATGTGGAAGGTGAATGGCGGGATTCTCGCGCCTCGGAGCATCTCGGTGTTACGAACCCCGCGACCGGAGAATTGCTCGGCCGCGTTCCCTTGTCTTCCACCGCGGAGGTGGATGCGGCGGTGCGAGCTGCCGCGAAGGCCTTTCCGGTTTGGCGACAGGTTCCCGTTGGCCAGCGAACTGATTTTCTGTTCAAGCTCCGAGAGCTGTTAAAGCAAAATTTCGAGGATCTGTCGCGAACCATCACCATCGAGTGCGGCAAAACGTTAGCTGAATCACGCGGCGAGATGCTGCGCGCCATCGAAAACGTCGAGGTAGCCTGCGGCACACCCTCCTTGATGCAGGGATATAACTCGGAAGACATCGCGATCGGCATTGACGAGAGCATGGTCCGCCAGCCGCTCGGCGTCTGCGGCATCATCGCGCCGTTCAACTTCCCCGCAATGATTCCTTTCTGGTTTCTCCCGTATGCGGTTGCGTGCGGCAATACGGTTGTGCTGAAGCCGTCGGAGCGGGTGCCGCTCACGATGCAGAAAGTGTTCCGGCTGATCGAGACGCTGGGGCTTCCGGCGGGCGTGGTAAACCTTGTGAACGGCGGGCGCGAAATTGTGAACGCCATCCTGGACCATCCCGATATTCGGGCGGTGAGCTTCGTGGGATCGAGTGCAACGGCACGCTACGTGTATGCACGCGCGGCCGCAGCGGGGAAGCGTGTACAGTGCGGGGGCGGAGCCAAGAACCCCGTTGTCATCTTGCCGGACGCCGATCTTGCGACGGCTGTGGACATTATCGCTGACAGCGCATTTGGTTGCGCCGGCCAGCGTTGCCTCGCTGCGTCGGTTGCGATCACGGTGGGGGAAGCTGCCAAGCCTTTCACCCAGGCAATCGGGGACAAGGCGGAATCACGAATCACGGGTTTTGGCCTGGACGAGGGCGTCCAAATGGGCCCGGTCATCACCCCGGAGAGCCGGGAGCGGATCGAGGGTTCGATCGGCAAGGCGGTTCGCGACGGCGCAAAGCTGATCGTGGACGGACGCGATGCGAAAATCGCGAACTATGAAAAGGGCACTTTCGTTCGGCCCACGGTTCTCGAAAACCTCCCTTTTTCGAGCGAAGTTGCTCGAACTGAAATCTTCGGACCTGTGCTGTCGGTTCACCATATGGATTCGATTGATGAAGCGATCTCTTTTGTGAACTCGGGCGAATACGGAAATATGGCCTGCCTGTTTACCTCCAATGGGTCGGACGCCCGCAAATTCCGCAGCCAGGCGGAAGTGGGCAATGTGGGCATCAATGTCGGGGTGGCTGCACCGATGGCATTTTTTCCGTTCAGTGGAGCGCGCGGGAGTTTTTTCGGCGATCTCCACGGGCAGGGAAGAGACGCTGTGGAGTTCTTCACACAGCAAAAGGTCATCATCGAGCGCTGGCCCAAGGGTTGGTCGCGCAAGTTCTAGCAGGCTATCGAATTCCGATCACGGCAAATTAAGGGCGACGAAGGCATTGCCGGAGGCTACGAGCAAGTATTGTTTGCCATCGATCGCGTAGGTAATTGGATTTGCTTCGTTTTCGGTGCCACCTACGGTAAATTCCCACAACAACTTGCCCGTGACGGCGTCGACCGCGAAGAAATTGCCTTCCTTGGTGCCCGAAAAGACCAGACCTCCCGCCGTGGCAAGCGTGCTGACCTGCGCGGGGGCCAGGAATCGGTATTCCCACTTCATTTTGCCGGTGAGGGCATCCAGCGCGCGAATGGCGCCGTAGCTCTGATCCCCCGAAAGATTGAGCCGGCCGCCTCCGCCGAAGTCCGGGAACTTCACCAGCGGGCGACCTTCCAACGTATAGGCTCCTGATTCACGAGCGGAGACGTAGAAGAGTTTCGTCTGAGGGCTGTAAGAAGGGCTGTTGAGATTCGTCCCGCCATGACCGTCGGGAAACACCAACTGCCCTTTCGGAGTCGGCTCCGTATCGGGCAACATGATCGGCCGCCCATTCGCATCGAGCCCTTTCGCCCAGGTTTGCTTCACGAAGGGGACGCCCGTCAAGAACTGGCCCGTGACACGATCGAGAACGTAATAAAATCCGTTACGATTTGCGACTGCCACAAGCTTTCTGGGTTTGCCATTCAGGGTGGCGTCGAACAGCACGGGAACCTGAATCGAATCCCAGTCGTGCGTGTCGTGAGGCGTAAACTGGAAATACCATTTCATTTTTCCGCTATCGGCATCGATGGCGAGCAGCGAGTTGGTGTACAGGTTGTCGCCCGGGCGGTTATGGCCGTTGTAATCGGGAGCAGGATTCCCGGTGCCCCAATACAACAAGTTTAGTTCCGGGTCATAGGAACCCGTGCCCCAGGTGGCTCCTCCGCCCGTGCCGGTCATGTCCTTGCCCCACGTCTCCGACCCAGGCTCGCCCGGAGCTGGAATCGTGAACGAGCGCCAGAGACGCTTGCCGGTTTTGGCGTCGTAGGCGTCCAGGAAGCCGCGAATGCCCACGTCTCCGCCACCGACACCGACAATCACTTTGCCATCCAGCGCGCGCGGAGCAAGCGTCAGTGCATAGCCTTGACCGTTCTCAGCGACGTGGACATCCCATCTTACGGCGCCTGTTATTGCATCGAGCGCCACGAGATGGCAATCGAGCGTCCCCACGTAAACCGTGTTGCCGTAAACCGCGACGCCGCGATTCGAGCGATGCACGCCGATGGTATAGAGTTTCGCGGGCATGTGAGGCGTCCAGGTCCAGATCTTGGTGCCGAAGCGCGCATCGAGAGCCGTGACCGTGCTGGGCGGTTCGGTGACGTACATCATTCCGCCCACGACCACAGCGGAGGATTCAATCGGCGCTTCGCCCGCCTGCTTGGGTTGATAAATCCAGGCTGCCCTGAGGCTGTGCACGTTTGCCCGATTGATCTGCGTGAGCCGGGAAAAGCGCTGCGACTGATAATCGGCCCCGTACATCAGCCAATCCTGCGGAGTGCTGTCGGCGTGCAACAATTGCTGATAGGTCACATCTTGCGCGAGCGATCGCGCCGGACCCAATGAAAGTGCGGCGACACACGCCAGCAGCGCATACAGGCAAAATTTCATGGTGCACCCCTGAGACTCATGAGATAGGCCACCAGGTCATCCATCTGCGTTGCAGACAGAGTTCCTTTGAAGCTGGGCATGAGACTTTTCCCGGGCTCCGCTTCCCAGGAACGCAGGTCCGGCTTCCAGAATCCATGGATCTTCCCGCTGGCATCCTTCAGATCAATCGTGAACGAGTCTTCGCTGACGCGGGTACCTTCCACGGCGCGCCCATTTTTTTCAACCACTCGGAACATCAAATACTGCGTCCATTTGGAGCCGTAGAAGCCCGTTCCGTTCTGGGGTAGATTCGCTCCGGGGTCGATCAATCTAGCCTTCAGACTCGCTGGTCCGCGCATGGCGCCGATGCGGGTCAACTCGGGCCCCACGACGCCGCCTTGGCCGGCGATGATGTGGCAAGCGGAGCAGCCACTCGATTGATAGAGCGTTTCGCCTTGCTTGGGATCGCCCTTCACGCTGCCACTGGTTGAGGCGGTGTTCAATTTTCGGAGATACGCCACGATGTTTGCCGCGTCTTTCTCCGAGAGGTCGAAAAACAGCGGCATGGCTGTGCCTGGGATGCCTCGTTTGATGATGTTTGCTACCGCTGCATCGCCGAGCCTGGCTGGAACTCCGCGAAGATCGGGACCCTCGTCGCCGCCCGCATCTGCTCCGTGGCACGTGGAGCAATTCTCCTCGTACAGATGCTTGCCTTGCTCCGCGTCCGCCGGAGCCGTCTTAGCCGGCTGAGTTTCCTGGGCCGCTGCCGGAGAGGTGGCAAACGCGCCGAAAGTTAAACTTGCCGTCGCGAAGAACAAAGCGACAATCTGGACGCATCTCGTGGCACTCACGGTACCCCCTGCTTGCCCGTCGTGTTGCGGCATGCCCCGCCTAACAAACAAGAAGCTGACCACATTCCTGCCTGCCGCTGTAGCCGATTACGTCGCAAGAATGATGTCTGGATCGGACATGAGGAGGCCTGCCGAAGCATTTTCTCCCGTGTCCGCTGAAGAACCTTGTCAGAGCAGCATCATAGGGACGGCACCGCTCGCTGCCCTCCGCATGACGCTTCAAACTTGCCAGCTAGCGCGCATCCTTCTACATCTACTTGCTACATCCACTTGTCGATCGACACACTTCCGATGTAGTTCAAGTTCCCGATTTGGAACATGGCATTGGTTTGGCCCCCAGCGACGACCAAAGCAATGTCATCGGCTTTCGGCCAACATGGTATCGGGGTATCGTCAGACGCCTTCCACCAAGTGGCATAAGGCTGTTCCCCTGCCAGGGCGCGCGGATACAGCCACACGTAAGCCAGGAACGACTCTCGGTACTCTTTGGCAGTGACGGTTGTATTCTTCCACAGCCAGTTCTGGAGCTTCTCCTTGGTGTCGTAACCCTGGTCAACCAGCAGCTTGGCCGTCAGGGGATCGAGGATCGCCAGGCAGTTGAACATTCGTGTCATGGTTGCGAACATGCTTCCAATCTGTTGGTCAAACTTCGGATTCATGGCACCTGAACCCTTCGCGCCATGTCCTTGGCGGACATCCCATCCGCTGAACAGGCTCACCACGCTATCCTGAGGCTTGAATCCCTTCTGCACGTGAAAGGGAGTCCAGGGGCTGCTCTTCTCGTCCTCGGCAATGACGACGTTGTTGTAGTCGAGGTTGTTCCCCTGCGAGCCCCAATAGGTTTGTCCAGGTATGGCGCCGGGGCCGAGGTTCTTGCCCATCAACGTCCACGCTCGTCCGATCGTGGCATTGGGCTGGGCGAAGGGGCCCAATGCGCCGATGCCGTAGTTCATATCGAGCTTGTCACGAATGGGGCCGTTGACGATCATGGTGCTGCAAAACGACGTCGTGGAACCCCCCAGCGCCAGCCTTCCCGATGACGCGATCGCGAGGATCACGGGAAAATATTCGGGGTTACATCCAGCCATCACCGCATTCACTGCAACTTGCTTGACCGTATAGTGCCACGCGCCGTTCGGGCCCCCGCCCGTTTTCCCGACCTCTTCGTCGGGATGGTGACTGGTTCCCTTCAGCATTGCCGCCACCTTCTCTTCGGTGGGGATGTTGATCGGCAAATAATCCGTCATTCCATTGTTCATGAAATACTTCTGCAGGTCGTCAGAAGTATTCGGCCCGAAGACAGCAGGCCCCAGCGAAACAGTCTGCAGCCCGGATTTCTGGTCCTCCGAGGAGAGCGGCGTCGTCAGCGCGTCGGAAATCTCCTTCATCATCGGTTTTCCCGTCACGGGGTCCGGCCCGTCCACAATGACACGCAACTGCTCGGGCGTCTTGCCCCAAATGGGGTGCGGTGTGAAAGTGATTCGAAGCGTTGGCATGCCTCGTTCCGCCGCGACGGACCTCGCCAAATCCACATAGGCCTCAGTGATAATCGGGACGGCGGGGACGCCCATTTTTTCCATCGTTACGCAGTGACTCACGGTCGCTGGTGTGCAGCCTGCTCAATGACCGATCGCCATGATGGTCGCGTTGCCGTTGGCCTTGATTTCCGCCCAGAGCTTAGGGTCCTCCGTGGGATACGTCCCGACCTTTCTCCGAAGGACGGTCTTCACACTGGGCATATTTCGCCGATACCAGTCCGCCACCTGTTGCAGCAGGAGATCGGCCCCGAAGAATCCAGTGTCCACAAGATAAATCGTCTTGCCCTCGAGCGTGCTGAGAGAGGGGGTCATGGAATAGCGCATCACGGGCGGCGGCGTGCCTTTGGGACTGAGCGCCGTCAACTTAAGCTCGCCTCCCGTGCCGCGCGCTTTCGGATCCCCGTTGCGCTCTCCTTCCGCGGCCGCCCGGGAGCCGGTCAGCAGCACGGGAGACATCCCCAGCAGTGACAGCAATTTCCGCCTGTTCATTGTGTACCTCTCCGTTTTCCCGCTGGACCCATAAGGACTACTTGCGGGACCCGATCGTGATTGCGCCTGAAGTGGCCTTCCGTTTCGTCCGCCCCGCTAGCCACGCGCGACAAGAGCGGCATTCAAACGACGTTCGGTTCGACCGGTTGAAGCAAGTTCGGTCTCATCTCTTCTAATACGATTTGCAGGAGAACTTCAAGTGAAATCATAAGGTGCGCTGCGCGACAGCGGAACAAATGGCCGTGCCGAACACACCAACGCGGCACCGCGAAGCGCCAGATTGACTCGCGTGCAACGCAGTCAGACGCCGCTTCTGCCGCGAAGCACTCTTCGCGACGCTGCCCCGGCGCTCGCTCCGCTCCTTCAGGGAGCTTCCCATCCTCTCGAAGACCGGACATTCGCACTTTGCAGCGACAATGCATCAATTTTTCTTGACATGGATTTATTGGAATAGTATACGGCGCGGCAGTGGGGCGGGGGGGAGAGACTCAGACTTCTTGGGGTCGCTCCCGCGAGATTTGCAGCGAGTACTTCATACTATTCAAGAGACATATTGACATAGCGCCTAGAGCTTACCCCGAGGCTCCCAGGGAGCCGCGGGGCAATGTGTTGTGTCGTTGCGTGCATCACGGGCCACGCTGCATCCAGCGATGAGTGAATTGGATGCCGGCCGGACTAATAAGTAAAGACTGGGGAAGATGCCCGACGCGTTTGGGCCGCACGTCGCGGGGGCAGTATTACAAATCCAGCAAGACGTTGGAGGGCACATGAAGCGGATCTCGATCCAGTTAGTCCTAGTGAGCGTGTTGTGTCTGGGATGTTGTGGCGGACTTTTTGCGCAGTCCACGTCGCAGATCTCCGGAACAGTCAAGGACGCCAGCGGAGCAGTTGTGGCGGGAGCCGCGATTACCGTCACGCAAACCGCGAAAGGAGTCACGCGGAGCGCGACGTCGGATGCCGGCGGCGTCTATGTGCTGCCGAGCCTGCCACTGGGTCCGTACCGGATGGAGGTCAAGAAGGAAGGCTTCACCACGTACGTTCAGACGGGCATCGTTTTGGAAGTCGCCTCGGCTCCGACGATCGATCCTGTGCTGCAGGTGGGCGCCGTTAGCGAAACTGTGAACGTGGAAGCATCGGCGGTGACGGTAGAAACTACCACCACGGGTGTGGGCCAAGTGGTCAACTCGACCGACGTCGTGGAGCTGCCGCTCAACGGACGCCAAGTCACTCAGCTCATCACGCTGGCCGGCGCTTCCAACGCCGTGCAGTACGGCTTTGCCCAGGCTCCGTCTGTGGGAAATCTGGTGTCCAGCAAGAACTACCCGAACGAGGCGCTGGTAAGCGTTGGGGGCGGAATGCTGAATGGAACCACTTACCTGCTCGATGGGGGATCGCACAACGATCCCTTCAACAACCTCAACATGCCTTTGCCCTTCCCCGACGCCGTGCAGGAATTTAAGGTGCAGACCAGCGCGTTGCCGGCGGAGTATGGACAACACTCGGCGGGAGCGATCAACGTCGTCAGCAAATCCGGCACCAACCGGTTTCACGGTGATGCATTCGAATTCGTTCGCAACAACTACTTCAACGCCAACGATTACTTCACTTCCTCGGCGGCTCATCCAAATGGGCTGAGCGATGGCCTGAAGCGCAATCAGTTCGGCGGCACCGTCGGAGGGCCGATCAAGAAGGACAAGGTGTGGTTTTTCGTGGGCTATCAGGGCACGTTGATTCGATCGCAGCCGGCGGCTATCCCCGCCGTCCTTCCCACCGCCTCGGAGCTTACCGGCAACCTCCAGAATTATGAAGCGAACTGCTTCAAGACGCCCCAGACGTTGGTTGGTCCTTACACGAACAACATCCTCAACTACACGGTTCCGACGGTGGTTACAAACTTCGCGAGCCACTTCCCTGTGGGCCCGGAGCCCTGCGGCAACACGACGTACGTAATTGTGCAAAATCAAAACGAGCACATGGGGCTGGCGAAAGTTGATTACCAGATCAACTCCAAACAGTCACTCTTCGTGCGTTATTTCGGGACGCACGAGCTTCAGCCTTCCAGCTTTACCGCGGCAAGCGGCCAGTTGTCGGTCGCGAACGCCGGTACCGACGACACAGCGAATTCTCTCGTGGTGGGTCATACCTATCTGATCAGCACCGCCGCGCTGAACACGTTCCACTTCACCTTCAATAAGATCGGCATCACGAAGTTTCAGGTGCCGATTCCCACCCCCACGGACATCGGAGTCGCGGGTATGTACACAGCTCTGCCCCACTTTTCCAACATCAACATCACCGGCGACTTCCAGAGCGCCGGTGGATTCGCTACCCCCGGTCTGGTAAACACCAAGACGTGGGGGCTAAAGGACGACTTCAGCCTGGTCAAAGGCCCTCATCAGTTGCAGTTCGGTGTCGACTTTCTACGTCCCACGCAGACGTCTACGTTTTGCGTCTATTGCAATGGGCTGTTTACCTTCTCGGGCCAGGTTACCGGCAGTGCGATGGCGGATTTCATCGCCGGGCTGCCCATCACAATGACCCAGATAAATGTCTCGCATGATAACGAGAATTGGAGGTCCCTGGGGATATACGTTGAGGATAGCTGGAAGGTCAATCCGCGCCTGACGCTGAACTACGGCTTGCGCTGGGAGCCATATCTGGCCGGCAGCCTTCTGCCCAACAACGTCAGCCACTTCAATCAGCAAGACTTTCTTATGAATATTCATTCGGCGATTTACCCGAATGCTCCCGCGGGAACGCTGTATTCGGGTGATAGAGGCTTTAACACCGGCGGCCGGCCGAACTTCACAACGTGGAACAATTGGGCGCCCCGCCTTGGCTTGTCATGGGATCCCACGGGCCATGGCACAACGGTTGTGAAGGCGTCCTGGGGAATGCTCTTCGATATGCCCCACACGCTTTTCTACTACAACTACGCGACGGAACCGCTGTGGGGAGAAGGCATCACGCTGCAAAATCCCTCATTCGCGAATCCTTGGGCGAGTTATCCTACCGGAGTATCACCGTTTCCGACCATACAGAACGCCACCTCTGCTTACCCAACGAGTGGCTATTACGAGTCTGTTCCACTGCACGTCCATAACACCTACGTGGACCAGTGGAACCTGGCGATTCAAAAGCAGATTGGGTCAAGCTGGCTCCTCAAGGCGAGTTACTTGGGCAATGACGTGATCCACCTTTGGACGGATCAGGAGGGGAATCCCGCGGTCTATTTAACGAACGGCATGTACGGAGTAACTGTCAACCCTCCAGTCGCCCCTAGCGTTAACAACAGCTGCACCCTGTTCACCGGCGTAAAGAACGGCGTGCCCACTTTCACTACTTATTCTCCGTGCAACTCGACAAGCAGCACCCAGGCGCGGCGTTTGCTCACTTTGACGGATCCGTTACGAGGGACAGTAGGGGCTCAAGGACCATACTATGGAACGGTCGAGCTTTTGGACGACGGCGGGACGGCCAGCTACAACGGGCTGATCCTTTCGGCGGAGCACCGCCTCACGCGGAACTTTTCAATGCTGGCGAACTACACCTGGTCGCATTGTGTCGCCGACGCGCAGACTACCGAACTTTCCGGCCCAATTTACACCAATCCCGCGAATCGCCGGTTTGACCGCGGAAACTGCTCGTTTGTTGACGTTCACCATAACTTCAACCTTTCCGGCGTTCTTCAGTCGCCGCATTTTTCGTCGTCGGCGCTCCAGTGGATCGCCGGGAATTGGCAGCTTGCGCCGATCGTGGGGATACACTCGGGCAGCTACTTTACTGTGACCACGGGTGTGGACAACGCGCTGAATGGAATTCCTGGGCAACGTCCCAATGTGATCTCAGACCCGTACTGCCTCCCCAGGACTATCTCTCCGAATCTTGCCAACAACTGCTGGCTTAACAAGAGTGCGTTCACCAACCCAGCGGCGGGGACTTTCGGAAACCTGGGAGTGAACAGCCTGGAAGGCCCGGGCTATATCGACCTCGACCTTTCCGTTTCGCGCAGGTTCCCCTTCAAGGAAAGTCAAGCCTTCGAGATACGCTTCGAAGCCTTCAATGTTGCCAATCATCCTAATTTCCTGAATCCCGGTACTGCCAGTATTGCGGGAGGCACCGCCGGAACGGCCCTGAACAGCAGCACGTTCGGCAAGATTCAATCCGACGTTGCTCCCAGAATCATGCAGTTCGCAATCATGTACGAGTTTTAAGGATCGGTGTCGCACACCCAGAAGCGCGTGCCGCGCGGCACGCTCTTCTGGGCTGATTCGCACCGTGTGTAGTGCAGCCCGCACGAAGCCTTCTTGGCTTTCGCAGCTCTAACCAAAAATGAGGCCCTGCCTGTCTACATTAGCGGGGGTGTGCGACAACTGCCTGACCGTAAACGGGGGAAAGTGGAGGCGCGGGTGGGAATCGAACCCACGTATAAAGGTTTTGCAGACCTCTCCCTTACCACTTGGGTACCGCGCCGGTAGGATACAGTATAGCGAAATCGCGTGGATTTTTCCGAGGCAAACCGGGGCGGGCGTTCGCGCCGGCTAGCGAATGCGGAGCTGGTAGGGCACGCGGGCCTGCACCGGTTCCATCACACCGGCGATGCGCCGGAGCGTGGCGTCGAGCGAACCGAACTCGCCTATCTCGTCATTCTCGCTTTCAAAAAGCATCTCCAACAGGCTCTTCTCCTCGGGGAAGCGCACCAGATGCACGGGCGCGTTGGCGGGAATGTGCGCGAGTTCCTTGGCGATGGCGAGGGCGCGGTCCATTCCGCCGAGTTCGTCGACCAGGCCTGACTGGCGGGCTTGCGCTCCGGTCCATTCGCGGCCCTTGCCGATTTTGTCCACGGCCTCGACGCTCATGCCGCGTCCCTGCGCGACGCCGCGGGTGAACTCGGAGTAGGTGTCGCGGAGTGATTTTTCAATGTAGGCGCGCTGCTCGGGCGTGAAATTCTGCTGGTCGGAGAACAGCGTGGCGTTGTCGCTGGTGGCGACGTAGTCGGTGCTCACGCCCAGCAGGCGGTAGAGGCCGGCGAGATTCAGTTTGCCGACCAGGACTCCGATCGAGCCGGTGATGGTATTGGCGTCGGCGACGATTTTTGTGGCGGGGGTGGCGATCCAGTAGCCGCCCGATGCCGCGACGTCCGACATGGAGACGACCACGGGCTTGCGCGCGCGGGCCAGCTCGACCTCGCGGCGGATCACTTCGCTGGCGACCACCGATCCCCCGCCGGAATCAATCCGCAGGACGATGGCCTTGATGTCGGAGTCGTCACGCGCGGCGCGAAGATCCGCGGCCACCGAATCGCCGCCCATGATAATTCCCTGGGTCGGCGAGCTGCGGGAGTCTCCGGACATAATCAGGCCGCTGGCGTAGACGACGGCCAACTTTTGGCCTTCGGGATTTTTAACGAAGGAGCGGTAGCGGTCCAGCGACACGGGATTCCAATCGCGATCGCGTCCTTTGAAATAGTCCTGCACCTGGTCCCAGTAGGCCAACCGGTCCACCAGATGCTTTTCCACCGCCTCGCTGGTGAGGAGCGGTCCGTGGGTGAGGATTTCCTCGAAGGCGGCGGGGGTCATGTGGCGGGCTTGCGCGGTATCGTTCAAGTAGCGGCTGTAGATGTCGTGCAGCACGGAGGCGACTTCCTCGCGGTGCTCGGGCGTGAATTTCTTTTCCGTGAGCGTGTTAGTCGCCGTCTTGTATTCGGCGATGTGGTAGAACTCCGGCACGACGTTCAGTTTGTCGAGCGAGCCGCGGAAGAAGACCGCCTCGGCCATCATGCCCTTGATATTCAGCGGAGCGGTGGGCACGAGCCAGATTTGCTGGCAGGCGCTGGCCAGATAGTATTCGGGGTTTCCGATGCCTTCGTAGCCGAGATAGCAGATGCTGGGCTTGCCGCTGGTCTGGAAAGCAATCAGGTGCGCGCGCATTTCCTCGAGTTTGCCCCAGCCGGTGTCGATAGAGCCGAGGCGGAGGACCAGGCCGGTGATGCGGGAATCGGTGCGGGCGGCATCAATCGCGTCCAGGTAATCGTGGAGCACGGCGGGCGTCCTGCCGGTCACGCTGCTGAGGAGGTCCGTTGGGCGTTGCTCATCGATTGAGCCGCCGGCGTCGATGACCAGCACGGAGTGGTCGCCGAGCCGTTCCGGCCGCCAGGCCGCCCACAGGGCCAGCACGATAACCAGTGCCAGCACGCCGATCACGATGGCCCGCCTGTTTGCCCAAGTCATCTGCGTTCACCTTTCGCCGTTAGCTTGCGTTTCGTGCTGCGTTGCGTGCTTCCTTGTTATCGTTTGCAACTCCATGCTCCGGCCTCCGAGCGTCAATTTACCGTAACACGACCGAAGTGCGGCTGCCACCGGTTGTTGGTGTATGGGCCCGGTGCCGGATCGGTGGAGGCGGCCGAAGGGAATGAGTCAGGCGCGGAGACGGCGGCGCACTCGCCCGTGCGAGCGGCGTGATTTTTGGTTTCGCGACGGCGGGACGCGAGCAGTGCACAGTCAGGAGCGGCTGTGCCACGGCCATGTTGCCCGGTCCGATGAGGCTGGACCGGCCGCTACAAAAGCAGGAGCAAGGCTGCCCGGCACGGTGGAGTTGGACCGGCTTCTGCCAACACAAACTCTCCCCGCGCGGACGGCGCGCGACCGCTACATCCCGCCGGATTGACACGCATCTCGATGGGCAGCGTCTCGAGCGGCAACGATTGGCAGCGCGGGGGGATCGCGCTAGAGTGGGTGCGTCGCAGTGGCGAGGCTGAAGAATGTCGGGCGGTGCACCCCCAACTATTGCAGTGGCACCCCAAACCATCACAGGCCCGTCGG
>VFSW01001451.1_pt1 | contig 36178 bp, 33 predicted proteins | sample 5358111 | NCBI WGS metagenome assembly VFSW01 (sample SAMN11554181, study PRJNA540505) | mine drainage metagenome | isolation source: sediment from site ElyBrook_90M | place: USA: Ely Copper Mine, Vershire, VT | collected 2017 | reverse complement strand
TGGGTATTATGATGCTGGAGATTTCCCCTGAGGTGAGGAGTCGTCATGCATCGCAAGGAGCTGCGGGCCGCAATTGCGGCGGCTGGGGTGGTGATCGAGAAGATTGAACTTGTGGATGGCGAGCTATTGATTACTGGGCATTCCCGCGCTGAATTTTCGTGCTGCCCAGACTGTCGGCAACCGTCCCGGCGTATTCATAGTAGATATCGGCGCCGGCTTGGCGACTTGCCGTCCCTTGGCCGCCTTGTCAGGATTGAACTGTCGGCTCGGCGATTCCGCTGTAGCGAACCCAGTTGTGCCCGGCAGATTTTCGTTGAACGCTTTGCCGAAGATGTGGCGCCCACTTATGCCCGCCGAACCGGCCGCTTTGAGAGGGTCGTGCATCACCTGGGTTTGGCATTGGGTGGCCGACCGGCTGCCGGGCTGGCTCGCCGTCTTCTGATGCCGGTCAGCCGGGACACATTGCTCAGGACCGTTCGCAGGCATGCGGTGAGAGTGTCGAGTACACCGACCATCATCGGTATCGACGACTGGGCTTGGAAGCGGGGGCAGCGATACGGAACGGTGATTTGTGACCTCGAGCGCCGGCAAATCATAGATATACTGCCGGACCGGGAGGCTGCCAGTGTTGAAGCCTGGCTCAAGGCCCATCCGGATATCAAGATCATCTCCCGAGACCGAGGCGGCGGATATGGTCATGCGGCGGCCCGCGCTCTACCAGGAGCACGTCAAGTCGCCGACCGCTGGCACCTCATGGAAAATGCCAGCCAAGCCTTCTTTGATGCAGTACGCAAATCGATGCGCGCGATCCGGGAGGCGATGGGTGCCGGTGAAATTGATCCAGCACTTCTCACCTGTGCGGAGCGCCTTCAATATGAAGGCTTTCTGCGTCGGCAAGAGGCGGACGCCGCAATCCGTGCGCTTGCCGATAAGGAGATGCCGATCAAGGCCATTGTGCGGGCAACGGGGTATAATAGAAAGACTGTACGGCAGGTTGTGCGTGACGGCCGCAACGATATTTTTCGTAGCCGGGAGGCTTCGCTGACCCCTTGGCTTGCTGCACTCGATGCTGAATGGGAAGCCGGTTGTCGGAATGGTGCCGAACTTTGGCGACGGCTTCAGGTGCGTGGCTTCAGGGGCAGTTCACGTGTTGTTGCCGAATGGACGACACGACGGCGACGGAACGACGCTGCGCCAGGCAGTATCCCGAGCAAATGTCCATCAGCGCGTGTGATTACCCGCCTCATGACAATGGCGCGGGATCAGCTCTCGAGATCAGATGCGATTCTCGTTGCTAGGATAGAGGCAACGGTACCGGCTCTCTCGGTGGTGCGGGATCTTGTCGATCGCTTTCACAAGATGATTCAGCGCAGACGGAGCGAGGAACTTCCCGCCTGGTTGGAACAGGCCAGACCAACAACACTCGCATCCTTTGTAAACGGTTTGAATGCCGACCATGAAGCCGTCGCAGCTGCTATCGTCGAACCCTGGTCAAATGGACAGACGGAAGGCCAGATCACCAAGCTGAAACTCATGAAACGTCAAATGTATGGCCGTGCCAAGCTCGATCTACTGAAAGCCAGGCTCATTCATCCATCAACACCCACACTGCACCAAATGTGAGTCAGAGCCCCTTTTACGTGCCGATTGACAGTTGATAAAGGCGTATGGGAAATTTGGACGTTTCATTACTTCGGGCCCAATTGACCACAGGCCCTAGGCGCTCGTCAGGCTCTTAGCCTGGATTACTGGTGTCAATAGGTAAGAATTATCTCACAAAATCAATGTCATTTGAGTAGCCGATGTCGGTAAAAGCTCTGCACATTATTAGCGCATAAATGGTTGTGCTGGTAAGTATGATTGGTGTATATATAAAATGCGAATAGAATTATCGTTCTGTCATAATCTCAATAATTTGTGCGCGAAATTCTGAAACTTCCCGTGAATCATCAAGTCGATTGAGCGGCTGGTTGGTGTTGCTCATAGCTTCCCCAATCATGATTAGAACTGGTCCGACAAATGGTTCTTGATCCAGCATGTTTGGCAATGTCGCAATGGTCCCTTGGACGATTTTCTGGTTTCCGAGGCTAACATGTTCAATTGCAACCGCTGGCATCCCTGGCTCCATACCAGCTTCTATAAGATGCGCCGCTGTGCCGCCCAGCGTTTGGCTGCCCATATAAACCACCAGCGTGCCGCCGGATTTGGTGAGTGACACCCAATCATGCGCTGGTAGTCCACCTTCAGCGCCGTGGCCGGTAATGAAATGCAAAGACCGCGCAATGCCGCGCTGGGTTAGCGATAATTCAAGTGCCGCCGCTGCCGCCGTGGCTGCCGTAATACCGGGCACAACTTCAAATGCGATATCGTGCGCGCGTAACGCGTCCATTTCTTCCGTGGCGCGGGCAAACACCATCGGGTCGCCGCCTTTTAGGCGCACCACATTATGCCCAGCCAACGCTTCGGCCACCAGCAATGCACAAATTTCTCGCTGAGAGGCAGAGTGTCGTCCACAGCGCTTACCGACATCAATGAGTCTGGCCGTGGGAGAAGCCATCGCAATAATGCGTAGATCGACAAGGCTATCATATAAAACGACCCCAGCCGACTGCAGCCGCTTGAGTGCTTTTAAAGTCAGTAATTCAGGGTCTCCGGGGCCGGCGCCAACCAGACTTACGTTGCTCATACCACCAACTCCTGCGTTGAGATCTCTGATTGTAAAATAACGGCAAGTTCGCCTTTGCACGACCCGCAATTGGTGCCCGCCTTCAGGGTCTTGCCGATCGCGGCTACATCCTCAAGCCGCGATTCCCGGATGGCGGTACGTATCGCCGCTTCCGTCACGCGGTGACACACGCATACCATAGGGCCGGCTTCCGTCTGCGGTGCGGCGATGGCCATCAGAATTCCAATTCGACTGGTTTGCCAGCTTGCCACCTGGAACAAAGTGGCCAGTGCGTTATTGCCGGGCAGCAAATCCTTCCGCGGCGCCAGGAACAGGCAAGCCAGCAAGCGGTTGCCTTGCAAAATCCCCAGCCGGTATGTGCCACGTCCGGCATCGGTCAGCTCAATACGTTCAGCATCCGCATCCGCACCACAAAGCCGCGCCGCCCAATCCGGCAGGGCATTGTCGAACACTAATTTTTTCCACCCCGCCATTGTGAAGCGATGCATCCCACCTGAGAGCGGCACGCGCGCCGCGCAGAATTGTCCGCTTGGGTGGGTCAAATTGCGCGTCTGTAAAATACCGTGCCATGCGGCGGGTAATTTTTCGATCGCGGCATTTTCAAACTTTGAAGCGGGCTGACCGGAATGCGCATCGCGCGCCGCACCGATGAGCTGGTTCACATTGCCGGTTGCATTATGCGTCTGGGTCCAATGCATGGCGGCAAAAATCTCACCGGGGCGCTGCATATTGGAAATCAACGCGGGCAGCACGGCGCTGCCATGCCGGGTAGTGACGCGCACCAAATCTCCCGGTTCCAAGCCGTATGTCTGCGCGTCATGCTCGGCAATTGAAAAACTCGGGTCGGGCGCACTCTCCATCAAGGATGGCACGAAGCCGGTGCGTGTCATGGTGTGCCATTGATCGCGCAGCCGCCCCGTATTTAGAATAAACGGGTAGGATGCATCACGCAGCTTTGGCTTTGCGCGGTCCACCGTCACGAAGTTGGCTTTGCCACTCGCGGTAGGGAAACCGCCATTCGCAAAAAACCGTGGATGCCCCCATGTGAATGGCTGCAACTGATCATATTCAGCATCGGTGATATGCTGGTACTGCGAAATATCAAACAGCCGCTTGCCCTGATTTCCATAGCCGGACAGTGTTGCGTGTTCGCGAAAAATTTCAGCAGATTTGGTATAGTGGAACTGCCCGGCAAATCCCATGCAGCGGCCAAGTTCGGCAAACATCCACCAGTCCGGTTTGGCCTCACCGGGTGCGGAACGGAAAGCCCGTTGCCGGGAAATACGGCGTTCGGAATTTGTCACCGTGCCGTCTTTTTCAGACCAGCCTGCAGCCGGCAACACTATGTTTGCGAGCCTGGTGGTTTCCGTCGGCCAGCAGTCCGCCACCACCACGAATGGGCACGCCTCGAGTGCTGCCCGCACGCGGGCTGACCGCGGCAGGCTTTCCGCCGGGTTGGTCGCGGCAATCCAAATGGCTTTGATGCGGCCTGACAAAACCGCGTCGAACATTTCAACGGCTTTCAAGCCTGGCTTGGTTGCAAGATTGTCAGACGCCCAAAATGTCCGCAGCAGGGCGCGGTCGGCGGCGTAATCAAACCGCAAATGCGCGGCAAGCTGGTTGGCTAATCCGCCTACTTCCCGGCCGCCCATCGCGTTGGGCTGACCGGTGAGCGAGAATGGCCCCATGCCGGGTTTGCCGATACGGCCGGTCGCCAGATGCACATTGATAATGGCATTTACTTTGTCGGTGCCGTTGGCGGATTGGTTAACGCCTTGGCTGAATAGGGTCACGGTGCGCGGCGTATTGCAAAACCAATCGATGAAGCGTGCTAGGTCTGCCTCTGTAAGTCCAAGCTCCTGGGCCGTCACTTTTGCATCCCGCGCCGATTGTATCACGGGCCCAAAGCCAAGCGTATACTCTGTAATATAACGCTGATCCAAAGCACCGCGTTCGGCGAGTGTTGCGAGCAGTTTCAAGAATAATGGAGTATCGGCATCGGCCCGGATTGGCAGATGCAAATCCGCTAACGCCGCCGTTGCTGTACGCCGCGGGTCAATGACAACAATTTTAGTGCCCCGTGCAGCTCGGGCCGCCAAGGCGCGTTCAAATAATATTGGATGACACCAAGCGGTGTTGGAGCCGACGAGTACTAACAGATCGGCTTCATCAATATCTTCGTAGCAGCCTGGCACAACATCTTCACCAAAAGCGCGGACATGGCCGGCGACGGTGGATGCCATGCAAAGCCGTGAATTTGTGTCGATATTTGCTGAGCCGATAAAGCCTTTCATCAGCTTGTTGGCGACGTAATAATCTTCCGTCAAAAACTGCCCTGAGCCGTAAATTGCCACGGCGTCAGGGCCATGTTCGGCAATGACAGAGGAAAATTTTTCAGCGATCACGTCGAGCGCCTGGTCCCATGAAGCCGGTTTGCCGCTCAGCATCGGCACCAGTAGCCGGTTGCTGTCATCCAGCGTCGCCGCCAGCGTTGAGCCTTTGATGCAGAGCCGACCGGCATTGGCGGGGTGCGAAACATCGCCGGAGATGACGTTGTTATTCACATCCAAACCGCAGCCGACACCGCAATAAGGGCAAGTGGTTTTCACGCAGTCACACCCACCGATAGTAGGACACGGCCATGTTCCACCTTCACCGAAAATCGTGGTGTGCAGCCGGTATCGAGCCCCATCGCCTTGCCGGATTGCAGTGAAATCACCCAGCCATGCAGCGGACAGGTAACAGCATCTCCATGCACAATTCCCTGGCTCAGCGGACCGGCTTTATGGGGGCATTGGTTGCGCAGCGCATACACCGTATCATCCGCCGTACGAAAAACGGCAATATCACCCATGGCGGTTTTCACGCAGCGGGCACCCAGGCTGGGAATTTCCTCCAACGCACCGACATCAACGAAATCTCGAACAACCCGCATTCCGTCCATCATACCAACTCCGCCATTGCGTTGAATTTTTTGCCTGCTTGTTGGTCGGCAGCCTGCTCGGCCCAGGGGTCGGTTCGCGCGAATTTTTGCGCGTGCATGAAGTCCTTGAAGAGAGACAGACGCAACTCGGCATTCTCCACAATTTTTTCCTGTACATATTTTAGGCCCACCCGCTCTATCCATGGTGCGGTCCGCTCCAGATAATGCGCTTCCATGCGGTAGAGTTGCAGGAAAGCGCAGGCATATTCCATCACCTCTTCCTCAGTGGTGACCTTGCACAGCAGTTCCGTGGCACGGACTTTGATGCCGCCATTGCCGCCTACGTGCAAATCCCAGCCCGCTTCGGTGGCAACCACGCCGAAATCCTTTATGGTGGCTTCAGCACAATTACGCGGGCAACCGGAAACTGCTAGCTTCACCTTATGGGGATGCCAGGAGCCCCAGGTGGTCTTTTCAAGCGCGATGCCCATGGCGGTGGAATCCTGCACGCCAAAGCGGCACCATTCGGAACCGACGCAGGTTTTCACAGTCCGCAGCGCCTTGCCGTAAGCATGGCCGGAAACCAGACCCGCCGCATTCAAATCCTTCCAGACAGCTTGTAGGTCTTCTTTTTTGACGCCCAGCATATCGATACGCTGTCCGCCGGTGACCTTCACGGCGGGGATATCGAATTTCTCTACCACATCAGCAATCGCACGCAGCTCCTTGGCGCTGGTGGTGCCGCCCCACATACGTGGAACTACTGAATATGTGCCGTCTTTCTGGATGTTGGCGTGCATACGCTCATTCACAAAGCGCGACTGCGCGTCATCGACATACTCACCAGGCCACGCTGCCAGAAGATAAAAATTCAATGCTGGCCGGCATGATCCACAACCATTCGGGGTCGTCCATTCGAGCGCCTGCATCACCGCCGGGATGGTTTTCAGCGCACCGCCTTTTATCCGCCGCCGCACTTCATCGTGCCCATGGCTTGTGCATTTGCACAGCGGCTTCACGGCAGCGGGCGCGTAACCCGTACCCAGCGATAATTTCAGCAATCCTTCCACCAACCCGGTGCAGGACCCGCATGAGGCAGACGCCTTGGTACGCGCCCGCACATCATCGAGGCTGGTCAGACCATGCTCGGCAATCGACTTACAAATAGTAGATTTTTTCACGCCATTGCAGCCGCAAATTTCAGCGCCATCCGCCATCGCCGCGAGCGCGTCATCCGGATCGTCGGACGCCACGACCGGGCCGAAAATCATCGTATCGCGTAACTCGCCGAGCGGTTCGCCATTTTTCAGAAGTTCAAAATACCAGCCTGCATCACGGGCATCGCCAAAGCATACCACGCCGACCAGCCGGTCCTCGCGCAATACCAGCCGTTTGTAGATACCACGCGCCCCATCGCGCAGCACCACATCCTCGGTCGATTTATCACCCATGAAAGCGCCGGCGGAAAACATCTCAATACCGGAAACTTTTAGCCGTGTACCAGATGCTATCGGCGAGAACACTGGTTCAGCCACGCCGCAAATATGGTCGGCGGCAACTTTCGCCATGTCCCAGATCGGCGCCACCAAGCCGTAGCATTGCTTGTTGTGTTCGACGCACTCGCCGATGGCGAAAATCGCGGGGTCGGATGTGCGCATCGCATCATCTACCAGCACGCCACGGTCGGTTGCCAACCCGGCTGATTTTGCCAGCGTTGCATTCGGGCGGATACCAACGGCCATCACTACCAAGTCAGCTTCGATGCGCTGTTCATCTTTTAACACCACCGCACGCACGGGGCCGTTTTCGCCATCGCCGTCAAAGGCTTCTGTGTTGGCGCTGGTGTAAATATTCATACCGCGTGAGGTGAGTTTGCGTTCCAGCAAATGCGCTGATGCGGCATCTAATTGCCGTTCCATCAGCATTGGCATTAAATGCACCACGCTCACATTCATGCCGCGCAAATTCAAGCCATGTGCCGCTTCCAGCCCCAGCAGGCCACCGCCGATCACCACCGCATTCTTGCCGGGTGCCGCGATGCTCAACATCTGCTCCACATCCGCAACCGAGCGGAAGGTCATCACGCCGGGGCGGTTTACTCCTGGCAGCGGCAGCACAAATGGGTTTGACCCCGTCGCCAGCAGTAATAAATCATAGGGCCGGGTCGTCCCCGCTTCACCAATGACCAGCTTGGCTTCACGGTCGATGGTCACCACCGCTTCACCGGCGATCAGCTTGATATTATTTGCCTCGTACCATTCGAGACTGTTGAGAACGATCTGCGCAAAGCTCTTATCGCCAGCCAAAAGCGGCGAGAGCATGATACGGTCGTAATTAGGCTGCGGTTCCGCCCCGAATACGGTAATCTCAAACATTCCCGGGGTACGCTGCAAAATTTCTTCTACGGTCCGCATGCCGGCCATACCGTTGCCGATGACCACCAATTTTTTGCGGACGCTATTCATCATATTCATCGGTGTCATTCCTTCGGATAATTACACAAGACGGATGCAGGGGAGACGACCCCCCTGCATCCGGGCCGGTTAAATGCGAATCTTGTCCATATCGGTCACACCTTTGGAGAAGCTGGCGCGCCAGTTCTTCTTGACGATGTTGATGCCGACAAAGGCGACCAAGGCGAGGCCTGCAAAAATCAGGAAGCCTGCCTGGTAGGAGCCGGTCCATTGCTTGGAAAATCCAAGCGAGGAGGCAAGGTAGAACCCGCCAATGCCGCCTGCAAAACCAACGAGTCCGGTCATCACACCAATCTCACGGCCAAAACGTACCGGCACCAACTGGAATACCGCACCGTTACCGGTACCGAACGCCAACATGGCCACAACGAAAGCTACAAGCGCCATCCACAGGCTTGGCAAACCAACGCTGACCAGCACCAGCATGGCCGCCGCCAGAACATACAGCACCGAGAGAGCGCTGATGCCGCCAATTTTATCGGCCAGCCAGCCACCGATTGGCCGGAACATCGAACCGGTGAACACACAGGCCGCCGTTGCATAACCTGCCTGTACCGGCTCCAGACCATATTGCGCATGGAAATAAATGCTGAGCGAGGAAGCCAGTCCGACAAACCCGCCGAACGTGACTGCATAAAACAGCATGAACCACCAGGTGTCGGCGATTGCCAAAACCTTCAGGTAGCCAGATAGGGATTGCTTAGGTGGCTGGATCGGCGCTTCTTTCGAGAGCACGATGAACACGGCGAGCACCACGCACATTACCAAGGCAGTCAGGCCAAATACATTGACCCAGCCGAAATAAAGGCCAAGTGCTGGGGCAAACAAGGCAGCCAGTACGGTGCCGGAATTGCCAGCGCCGGCCAGACCAAGCGCCTTGCCCTGATGCTGTGGCGGATACCAGCGCGACGCCATCGGCAATGCAATGGCGAAGGAGGCGCCTGCAACACCCAGCACCACGCCCAGCAGCAGCACTGCATCATAGTCTGGAACACCGAAGAACCATGCGGCGGCCATGCCCAAAATCACTACCAACTGTGCGCCGATACCGGTGCGCTTGGCGCCGAAATGATCCACCAAAACGCCGTTCAAAATACGAATAACGGCACCGGCCAGCACCGGCACTGCCACCATCAGACCCTTATGCGCGGGGTCCAGGTTCAGCGCCTTGGAGATTTGAATCCCAAGCGGCCCCAATAGCACCCAGCACATGAAGCTGGCATCAAAATACAAAAATGCGGCGAACAAAGTCGGCAGATGGCCGGACTTTAAAAAGCTTTTTTCACCCGAAAGGGACATGTCGATAACTCCGCGGCGAGCCCTCTGGCTTCACCATGTGCGAACCGTCCCTTGGCCCGCGCAGATATAGGTTAGGGAAATCCCCTTTTTGCACCGGCAATCGTCTTTGACTGCCATGCAGACGGCATCCACCATCTGAATGCAGTGCAGCAATTTGTATGCCAAGCAAAAAACAGGCTGATTAAAACAGCAATTATTTTGCTCGTCCTATTTTTTGCCCTTTATTTAATCGAATTGGGCAAATTTTATACAAAATCGCGCCAAAATAAGGTCAGGCGATCGCATCACAAAACACTTCATCCCGGTCTTCCGGCGCAACGCCACCGGCCGCAAGGAACAGATCGGGCCGGTAGAGTGCTGCCACGTTATCCAAGCTGCCTGGCGGCATTTGATGCCAGCGTACCATCTGAGCCGCGAACCATTTGGCATGCTCAATATCAGGATATTGCGCCGTGAATACCGGCCCTCCGGCGAGAGGATCCAATGCTGGTTCAATCAGATCGGCCGGCAAATCCAGATACTCGGTTTGCCCGAGCAAAGCCGCGAGGGCGCTGCGCTTATCTGCCGCTGCGCATAATGCGCCGGCCCGGCGCATGGTCTTTAGAATAGCCGTTACCCCCGCCGGGTCACGCTCGGTCAGGTCCGCCCGCAGGGTCAGGCATTTCTCCGGATGGTCGCGCCAGATATCTCTGGAATGAACAGCGATAAACCCCAGCCTGGAATGGCTTGCTACTTGTCCCCAGGGCGCCCCTGCGCAGAAGCCGTCGATGGCATTTGCCGCCAGGCTGCTGACCATTTCGGCGGGCGGCAACACGGTAATTTCCACCTGCGAGACCGGGTCCACACCGCATGCTGCCAGCCAATAACGTAACAGCAAATCATGCGTTGAAAACCCATGCACCACCGCCAGCCGCAACCGCCGCCGCGCTACCACGCCGGCAATACCCTTGGCAATAAATTCCGGCTGCAGAGCCGCCGTCAGCGTCACCGCATTACCGTTGGCACTCAGGCTCATCGGCACCACCAGATCGGTCTTGCGGCCCCGCAGACCGGCCGCACAGGCCATCGCCAAAGGGGGCAGCATCACCGCGCCTTCCAGGAGGCCATAACTCAATTTGTCGGCAATATTAGCCCAGGAAGGCTCGAAAGAAAGGCCTACCCGTACGCCGCTGGAGGCGAACATTTCCTCATGATCAGCCAAAATTACCGGCGCTGCATCGCATAGCCGCAGCAGCCCCAACCGGATAATACTCATGATGTGTCTCCAATTTTGCGATCACGATGACGGTCGCGCAGCAGGCCCGCCGCCACCTCCGCCAGCTTTTTCTGCTGGTCCATGGCGCGGCGCTGCAGGAACCGGTGCGCCGCCGGCTCGCTCATTTTATCCTGCGTCATTAACAGCCGTTTGGCAGCCTCGATCGCCTGCCGCGCCTCGATCTGCTCCTCGGCCTCGGATAGACGGTCCCGCAGGCCGCGCATACGCTGAAATACCGCTGTCGCCGTACGCAGAATCGGCTTGATGGCGGGCAGCGCCACCGCCCCAACATGGTATGAACTTACCCCCGCCGCGATCGCCTCCTCCATGAAAGCCGGATCATCAACATCGACGAACATTACCACCGGCAGCATTTGCTGGGCATTCAAGGCACGCACGGAATCCAGCCCGTCGCGGTCTGGCCGGGCCATATCCACAATCACCACATCCGGCGCCAGACGCTGCACGGCATCAAGCAAGTTTTCCCCGTCAGCCGCCAAAATGACCATAAAAGCATCATCCAGCGCCTTTAATTGGGCCGAAAGCTCTCTGGTATGACGCCCATCACGGTCCGCCACGAGTATTTTCACGCTAGTACCGCCATCATGATGATGGAGCGAGCAATTAACGGGCCAGAGTTTTAGAGAAACGGCCCGCTGGGGAAATCCATCTGCCCATAAGCGCCATCGAAACATATTGAAGTTGTCGAATAACGGAGGATTTTCGGTTTACCCTAATGCTACAGGAGAACCCGATGAGCCTGAAAGCTGTTATGGTATTTGGCTTATAGATAAATATCCGCCGATGACGTCGATTAGGACACTTTTTACGATATATCATAACGATCTGGACGAATTTATCGGATAGGAACAAATGGTTATTTGACCTAATACTGTTCGCAAGTTACTTAGGGTGCTTGATCACTAAGGCTGTAGAGAGTTTTGCGTCTCCGTGGCGTTGATCTCATGTTCAGCAGTGTAAACGTCTTCGCATGGAGCATACGACATGGTAGCGGCGGCTTTGGCGCATAACTTTTCGTATTGCTTCAAAATTGCTGGATGAGTCACGTACCAGGCTGCCGTATGAGTATCAGCTTCGGGAAGCATACCAAAAGCGGCGCTTCCGTTGAATTGACGTTTATGCGAGAGCGACCCTGAGAGGCCGGGGGGAGCGTGATTGCCAGTGGCGTACACCACGTTGCCAACGAAAACGATGATGATGCAAATGACCGTCATGCAAGTTATCGCGGCGAGATACATGCTGATTTTTACCCAGAAAAGTTCCATCGTCTTAAGGCTTCTGCTGAGTAACTGACATCGATTTTTTGTCAGATGTGACCGCAGATGATTTAAAGCTGGTATCGTGCCCGATAGTTTTTTCATGGCCTTGCGCTTTCAGCCGCCGACACCGAAGTGGGCGGTAAATCCGCGGCTGTGGGCCGCCGGTTTTTTCGAGGAAAAATATGTGATGTTCGTATGGTCTCAGCCTCGAATTCGCGCCATCGGAGCTTCATGACATCCGCCCTCGAGATGATTCCAAGTAATTTCTTGGTCGCAGCATCGACCACAGGTATTCGCGCAGATTCTCTGGCGAGCATCCGGACAGCTACCGTTGAGACCGTCTCGCCTGGGCGGGCGATAACTGTCGCACGATCTTTCAGTGCTTCATGAAGAGATCCCTTACGGGACAAATTCGTACCAATCCATTCGAGGATACCACTGCGTGAAACCAGCCCGATAAACTGCCCTTGGCCGTCGATGACGGGATACGCGCGATGCCTGTGAGTTGGCATAAGAAAAAAATCTATGGTGTCACCAATTGTTAAATCCGCGTTCAACGTCTCCACTTCCGTGGTCATAATATCCTGTACTCGCGCCAGCGCTGCTAAATCGACACTGTATTCCCGCGTTAGATGATGGCCTCGCCGTGCCAGCTTTTCTGTTAGAATCGAGCGCTTCATGAACAACACTGTAATGGCGTAACTCGCCGCGCAAGCCGTGATGACTGGCAGCAGAATTACGTGGTTCCCGGTGAGTTCAACCGCGAACAAGCCGGCAGTTAATGGTGCCCGCATAGTGCCGCCCATCATGGCCGACATTCCGAGAACTGCCCAAAAGCCAGGGTCAGCGGCAGGCAAAAATGGCGCCAGAACGGCGCCCAGTCCGCCACCGATCATCAACAGCGGGGCCAAAACACCTCCTGACGTTCCCGAACCAAGTGCAACGGCCCAAATTACCCCCTTCACCATCATCAGCCGCATCGCTGACGCGCCAGCGAGACCGCCGGACAGCATGTGTGCGATATTTGGATAACCTACGCCTAGTGCACGCGGGTCGATCAAACCACCGACACCGACGGCGGCACCGCCCAATACCGGCCACCACATCCAGTGGATACGCAGTTTCGCGAACCCGTCCTCCGCGGCATAAACCAGCAGGGTCAGCAGCGCAGACCCGATGCCCGCAATTAAGCCAAGCCCGGCCCAGCCCACGGCATGCAGGGGGTCAATGATCACGCCACCCGTGTAAGGAAACAACGGTTGGGGTGACAACAAATATCGCCGTTCAACTGCCGCCGTGATGCAGGCGACGACAACCGGCAAGAAGCTGCGGGGTTTGAGTTCAAACAGCAAAAGCTCAACCGCTAGAAGGATCGCCGCCACAGGCGTGCCAAACACAGCGGTCATACCAGCGCAGGCTCCAGCGACCAGTAGCGTTTTGCGCTCCATGTCGGTCAGCTCGAAAAATTGCGCGAAAAGGGAGCCGATTGCGCCGCCGGTCATGATGATCGGCCCTTCCGCGCCGAAGGGACCGCCGGTACCAATTGAAATCGCCGAGGATATGGGTTTTAGAATTGCAGTTTTGAGATTGAGGCGGGAATTGCCCAGAATAATCGCTTCCAGCGCCTCAGGGATACCATGCCCCCGAATTTTCTCTGTGCCATAACGTGCCATTAAACCGATGATCAGGGCTCCCAGCATCGGAATAAACACCGTCCATAAAGCCAGATGCCCATTTGGCTCGACAGCTCCGCCTGCGGGCCGGATTTGCGTGGACCAGGCACCGTAATAGGCCAGATTGTTTACGATGGAGATGAGGCGGAGCAGAACCCAGCCCGCCGCAACCCCGCCGGTACCCGCGACAAGCCCCATTAACGAGATTATCGCGACACGATGGTCGGTCGTAAAATCTCCCAGTTTATCTGAAATTTTATCGTGCTTTTCGGTTTCTGCCATTTTTGCCGCCAAGTATTGCTTGATAAATTCTTGTTTATTATATATCGTATTACGATATATTCAAGTCAAACTATATCGGCAAGCGTTCCACGGTCTTGGTAATCACTATAGTCAGGAGATAGTTTTAGTCGGGTTTGTAGGCCGATCGCTCAGCAATGGCCCTAGCCGACGGGACTAAAGTTGAAGCGGCCAGCCAAAAAACCGAATGAAAATAGAGATCAAGCTGTGAGAATTATCTCGGTCTAGGTGAGATGGCCAGAGCAGCCAGAAGATCTGTCTGAGTGACAATGCCCAGCAAGCGGTGGTTTTGGTCCACCACGATAACGGCGTGGTTCCGGCCATTCGTAAGCGGTGCCACAAGATTGAAGGCGGGCTGATCCGGTAGCGTAACTTCAGCATCCGCTATTAAATCAGACACCATTTCACCCAGGCGCGATAATTCACGCAACCCAATAATACCAATAACCCTCCGGTGATCATCGATGACCGGCAACGTACGTACATCGTGATCCAGTAGCAGCGACCTCGCTGTTTGTGATTTTGTATTTTTATCAACATGGATGACATCCCGCGACATGATGTCGGCGCATATTAGATTGTTATGGGTCCGCTCGAAGGCCCGCATCTCAATGCGTCGCAGTAGGTGGTCGAGATCATCTGGATTAATATCGTAGGTTTCTCCAAAATCCGCTAATGCACCTGAAATATCTTCAGCTTGAAACCCGACCCGGATCGGCGCAGGACGATCGCGCGTGCCATGGGTATTGACGGCGATGACGCTTGGTTTGTGCGGGTAGGAGTGCCGAGATAGTTTGTGAAATAGCCAGCCCAGGCCAACCAGCACAAAGCAGTTCAGCCCCATTGGAACAAATGCAAATGTGAAGCCGGCGGACGTGATGGCTGGCCCACCCAAAACTGCGGTAAGGGCTGCGGCTCCCCCAGGTGGATGCAGGCATCGCGCGAGCGACATGGCGCCGATGGCGAGCGCGACAGCGAGAGCTGCCGCGGTTGTTGGGTCGTGAATGATCCGGCCCACCGACACACCCACAAGGGCGGAAATGATGTTGCCGCCGATGATCGACCAAGGTTGCGCGAGGGGGCTGGCGGGCACGGCAAACAAAAGTACTGCAGAGGCCCCGACTGGTGCCACCAGAAGTGGTAAATTGATACCGGCATTATGAAATTCGATGAGGGAACATAAATATCCCGTCAGGCCGATACCGATAAGTGCCCCGCCACATGCAATTAGCCGGTCGAGCAATGTCGCACCCGATAAAACAGGCGCAAAAAATCTCACGCGCCCAGAGGGGCTTGGCTGGAAAGGGGAGGGTTTAGCTGAAACGGACCGAGGCTTTCGCAACAGGCTGGCTCTGATCCCCGCGGGTGATTTGACGGTGATTTTCATACGGCGCGTTTCCGGAAAGTGGGACGCTGGCTATATCGCAATAAGATATATCTCTGCAAACTCAGGCCCTAGGTTCCGCCTAATCGGGCGTTTGACTTAAATCAAAGCAGCGTCAAAACATAAGATATATTGAAAATACACCTTTGATGGCCTGGTTGATGATCTTCCCGGCGCGAGGAGAGACCGTATTCGGGAGACAGGTGGCTCATGTTTTGCTTTCAATGTGAACAAACGACAAAAACAGATACCGGCGCAGGGTGCGCCACTGCCAAAGGGGTTTGCGGTAAGGATGAGGTGACGGCTGACTTGCAGGATGTGCTGATCTATCAGCTCAAAGGGCTGGGCCAATATTCCGCCCGGTTGCACGCCTTGGGCCAGCCGGACGCCCAGGCTGACAGCTTCATTCTGTATGCGCTGTTCACCACCCTGACCAATGTGAATTTCAATCGCGCCCGCTTTGTGGAGATGATCGCCGAGGCCGCCCGCATCCGGGACCGCCTGCGCGGTGCCTATGAAGCCGTCGCGAAGGCCGCCGGTCAGACGCCGGATGTGCTGCACGGTCCGGCCAGTTTCATTCCCGCCACCGACCCAACCGGCCTGCTGGCCCAGGCCAATATCGCCAGCGTGCGCGCCGGGCTGGATGTTGTGGGGGCCGATGTCATTGGATTGCGGGCACTGGTGCTGTACGGGCTGAAAGGTGTGGCCGCCTATGCTCACCATGCCGAAGTACTGGGCGAAACCCGCGAGGCGATTGCGGTTGGCATTGCCCATGCGCTCGATTTTCTCGCCAGCGAGCCGGTTGATCTCGAAGAATTGTTGGAAGAATCCTTAGCACTTGGCCGGGTGAATTTCACCGTCATGGAAGCTCTGGATGCCGCCAATACCGGCACCTATGGCACACCATCGCCGGTGGCGGTGCGGATTACACCGGTAGCCGGCAAGGCTATTCTGGTCTCCGGCCATGACATGCGCGACCTTGAAGGCGTCCTGGAAGCGACCAAAGGCACCGGCATTAATGTTTATACGCATGGTGAGGTGTTGCCCGCCCATAGTTACCCAAAGCTGCGGGCTTATGCGCATCTGGTGGGAAATTACGGTGGCGCCTGGCAGAATCAGCAGCAGGAATTTGCGGCTTTCCCGGGCGCGATCGTGATGACCTCAAACTGCCTGGTGGAACCGCAGGCGCTCTATCGCAACCGCATTTTCACGGCGGGTCCGGTGGGCTGGCCGGGGATTCGTCACATTGGCAACGGTGATTTCAGTCAGGTGGTACAGGCGGCCTTGGCGCAGCCGGGCTTCAGCGTCACCGAGCCTGAAAAAACCATCACGGTGGGCTTTGGCCGCGATGCCGTGCTGGGCGTGGCGGGGACCGTGATCGATGCTGTCAAATCCGGCGCTATCAAGCATTTCTTCCTGATCGGCGGGTGCGATGGCGCGGCACCAGGGCGTAATTACTATACCGAGTTCGCCGAGGCCGCCCCGAAGGATACGGTGCTGCTGACGCTTGGCTGCGGCAAATACCGCTTCAACAAGGAAGATTTCGGCGACATCGGCGGCATCCCGCGTTTGCTGGATATGGGCCAATGCAACGACAGCTACTCGGCCCTGGTCGTGGCTCAGGCACTGGCCAAGGCATTTGATTGCGGGGTGAATGATCTGCCGCTGTCGCTGGTGGTGTCGTGGTTCGAGCAGAAAGCCGCGGCGGTGTTCCTCACGTTGCTGGCTTTGGGCGTGCGCAATGTCCGGCTGGGGCCGACCTTGCCGGCGTTCCTCACCCCGACTTTGATCGACATTCTGGTTAGCCGCTTTGGCATCCAACCTATCACCACGGCGGAGGCTGATATCACCGCCGCATTGAACCGCAAGGCCGCCTGAACCGGCGCAGACCGGGGGCAAAATCCCCCGGTCTGCTTCCATTGTCATTCCTTGAGAGAGTTTAGTGCCCATGCCTGAGATTACGCTGCTGACCCGCGACGGTGCCCATTTGGAATTTGCCTGTGCCCAGGATGAAAATATTCTGGATGCCGCTGCCGCCGCCGGACTATTTTTGCCGTCCATGTGCCGTGAGGGCAGTTGCGGCCTTTGCCATGCCTATGTTGCCGAAGGCGCGTACGAGATGGGCAGCTTTAGCAAGGACGCGCTGAGCGATGCGGACCAAGCGGGCGTGCTGCTGTGCCGGTGCGAGCCGCGCAGTGATCTGACCGTTCAATTGCCGTATCCGCAAGCCGATATTCAACGCCATGAAATTATCAGCCGCGAGGCCGTGATTGAAAATCTGGCTCCCGCTGGAGCCGGGGCCATGGCCGTCACATTGCGCTATACCCCGCATGAAAGCTTCGGACAGGCGGCGGATTTTGTGCCGGGGCAATATATGGAACTGGCGATTCCCGGCACCAATATCCGGCGGGCCTATTCCATGGCTAATTTGCCAAACTGGGATGGCCGCTTTGAATTCCTGATCCGCCTGCAAAAGAACGGCGCGTTCTCAACCTATCTGGCTGAGCAGGCAAAGATCGGCGATATGCTGATTACACGGGGGCCGCTGGGGCAATTTGTGCTCGATGACGCCAGCATGCGGCCGCGCTGCCTGATCGGCGGCGGTTGCGGCTTCGCGCCGGTGCTCTCGATGCTGCGGCATCTGGCTGATTTCCAAGACACCCAGCCCACTCATTTGATCTTCGGCGCCAACCGGGAGGAGGAGTTATTCGCTGCCGGTGACATCGACTCCCTGCGCTCTGCCCTGCCGCAGTTGGGCGTGACCCTCGCCGTCTGGCGACCCGAGGCGGCGTGGACCGGCTTTACCGGCACGGCGGCGGATGCGTTTGTTCAGTATCTCGAAACCAGTACGCAAACCCCCGATGTCTATGTTTGCGGGCCGCCAAGGTTGTTGGAGGCGGTATTGGCGGTGGCGCATGAGCGCAACATCCCCCCCGAGCGCATCATCGCCGAGCGCGTGCTGTAAAGTTGAGAGCACCAGCAGAGAGGGTTATGAACATTCATGCATCTGACCCGCTTTACCGATTACGGCCTGCGTACCTTGATCTACCTCGCATTGCGGCCCGATGAACTGGCCTCGATTGCCGAGATCGCCGGTGCCTATCAAATCTCGGAAAACCATATGGTGAAAGTGGTGCATCACCTGGGCCAGGCCGGGCTGATTGAAACTATTCGTGGCCGTAACGGCGGGATGCGTTTGGCACGCCCTGCTGAGGCCATTGGCCTTGGCATGGTGGTCCGCGCCACCGAACCGACGCTTGCCTTGGTTGAATGTCAGGAGGGCGAGTCCTGCGCGATTTCGGGAATCTGCCGGCTGCAAAAAATTATGGATGAAGTGCAGAAGGCGATGTTGGCAGTGCTGGACCGCTACAATCTGTCCGACATCGCCGGCCCGAATAGCCGCGCCCTGCGCCGCCGGCTAGGGGTGGGCGTTTAAATTCAAGGATACTGACGATGCTTCTTCATACCCCGATTTGCGATTTACTGGGCTGCACCTATCCCGTGGTGCTGGCTGGCATGGGGGGCGTATCGCGGGCGGAACTTGTGATTGCCGTTACCGAGGCCGGAGGCTTTGGGTTTTTGGGAATGGTGCGGGAGCCAGTTGCACTGATTCGCGCCGAAGTGGAGCAGGTGCGCCAACATACCAACTTGCCATTTGGCGTGAATCTGATTCCAGCCGCAACCGAAGACACGTTGCTGGAAGCGCAAATTGCCACTTGTATTGAGCTGAAAGTTCCGGTCATCGGCTTGTTCTGGGATTTGTCAGCGCCTTTGGTGCAAAGGCTGCGTGAAGCAGGCATGATCGTTGTGTGCCAAGTTGGCTCGGTAACGGAAGCGTTGGCGGCGCAAGCGGCGGGGGCTAATGCGTTGATCGCGCAAGGCTGTGAAGCGGGTGGCCATGTGCGGGGCGATGTCTCCATTGATGTGCTGCTGTCGGATATTGTGGCCGCCGTTGATATTCCTGCGCTGGCGGCAGGCGGTATTGCCAGTGGCGCCGATCTGGCGACGATGTTGGCGCTGGGGGCGCAGGGTGGCGTTGTGGGAACTGCGATGATAGCCACCCATGAATCCTTTGCCCATAATTATCACAAGGAGCGCCTGGTCGCGGCAAAATGCGGCGATACGCTGCTGACCGACGTATTTCACATCAATTGGCCGATGGGCGCCAAGGTGCGGGTGCTTGCCAATAGTGTCACCAGAGGTGAGCATGGTGATCCCTTTACCGCGGCCCGCACGATGGTTGGCCATGAGGCTGACCGGCCCTTCTATTTATTCAGCACGGACTCGCCGCTGCGCTCAATGACCGGCGATTTCGAGGCAATGGCGCTTTATGCCGGCACCGGGGTTAGACGCATCGACGCTATTACGGGAGCCGGTGAAAAATTGCATCAAATAGTGCGTGAAGCGACGGCTTTGCTGGAGGCGGGTGTTGCGCGGCCCGATGAACCAGTTCCCTTTGCTTCGCCTGCATGTTTTGCGCATGAGATGAATGAAACCTATATGGGTTTTTATGGCCGAGATGAATTGTTGGCGGCCTTAAATGAATTACTGGAGGCCGAGCGTGCCGGTGCCCGCGTGGCGCTGCGAACCATGGCCGAATGCACGGACGAGAGGCTTATAGCCCAGATGCAAACGCTGCACCGCGATGAGGCTCGTTGGTGCGGCATGCTGATCAACGCGATTTTGCAGCTGCATGGATTGCCGTCAAAGCGAACCGGAATGTTTTATGAAAAAGCCATGGCGATCGAGGCATTGCCGGAACGTTTGGCATTCCTCATCGTTGGTCAGAAATGGGTGACGCGGAAATTACAGGGCTTGTTACCAAATGTCAGAAACGAGAGTTTGCATGTGAGCCTAACCGCGATGCTCGTTGCGCATGAACGCGCCATTGTAACGGCACAACAGGAGGTTGGACTATAATGTTGGACGATCCTCAGGCCCGGCGGGCTGGTGTTACGGCGCGTATCACCGCGGAAACGGCGATCGATGAAGCGATGATCGAGCGGCTGGTTTATGCTTTTTACGATGCGGCGCGGGATGACGCTCTGCTCGGGCCAGTTTTTGCATCGCGCATTACCAACTGGGATTTGCATCTGGGCCGTATGTGCGCGTTCTGGTCTTCAGTGGCTTTAAAGACCGGCAACTACCACGGTTCGCCGATGCGTGCGCACGCAACATTGCCACTCGACGTGGTCCATTTCAAAAATTGGCTGGCCTTATGGGCACGCACGGCCGAAGCGATGTGCCCGCCGGTAGCGGCACAGCATTTTATTGAGATATCAAAGCGTATTGCAGAAAGCCTATTGCTTGGGATTGCGGTGCAAAAGGGTGAGTTGCCGCAGGCAATGGCTAGATAGCGTCCTTCATGACGGTGCCTGCTTTACAGCCTTTTTATTTTTTGTTGCTGGCCGGCCATGTCAGCGCGGTAATTTTATGGATGTCGGGTATGATTATTTTGCCCGCGATCTATGCGCAACATGGGGCGATATCACCGAACGTAGCTATACTAAGCGGCTTGGCCGATCTTGAGCGCAAAATCATCAAGCGCCTGGTAAATCCGGCGATGTATGCGGCCTGGGGATTCGGGGTGCTATTGATTGTGACACCCGGCGCTATTTCGTGGCATGATTGGTGGTGGCGGATAAAATTTTTTGCAGTTCTTTTGCTGTCCGGGTACCATGGATTGCTCTCAATCTGGCGACGGCAACTTGCCAGCGGCACCAGTCATCACACCGTAAAATTCTATAATTCGATGGTTTTTGCGCCAGTTGCGTTTGTTGTATTGATTGTGACGCTCGTGATTTTAAAGCCTTGAGTTAAGTTAATCCAAATTTCCGAGCAACTCAGTTAACAAGGGGCGAATTCTACGAAGCTCGTCGCGGTGTGCGAGGGAGAGCGAAGCCAAAATATCTTCAGCTTTTGGCGTTAAGTGAAGTGAAGTGATGCGGCGATCAAGTTCGCTCGGTGTGCGTTCGACCAAGCCGAGTAATGCCAGCCGGTCCGTCAATTCACTGGCACTATGGGGGCGAAGTAAAAGCCGGTCCGCCAATTCCCCGATGGTCATGGAATTTGCCGCCGCCGAGCGTATCGCCAGTAACGCTTGATGCTGCTGAGGGGTCAGTCCATTTTTTTTGGCAGCTTTCTGGCTGAAATTCAAAAAACATCGCAACTCGTAGCGAAAGGTCGCGAGCGTCTGATAGTCTATGGTTTTGAGCGATCGTTTCTGAGGGCTAGGTTTGGTCATGGCTTTATCATAACTGACACTTACATAAAAATTCAACCGAAGAGCTTTTGGAGCAATATTTTTAACTGTTGGCCTGATGCAAATTGCAGATCGGCGGCTCGTTTGAACCATTTATCCACCTGAAGATTGATCTAAATCAAACAACAATATCGGAATACGATATATCAGAGGGCCTGTTACTTCAGATCTAGATTGAGGACCACAGGTCATGGATGAGAGTCAGCAGAACGTCGGAGCCTATGTAACCGACCCAAGCGAGGCCGAACGTTTGCTGCGAGGCACTCCAAAGCTAGGGCTTACCATGGGCACCTGGGGGTTTTTCATAGGTTTTGCCGCCGTGGCTCTTTATGGGCCGGCGGCGCACGAATTCCAGAAAACCATGCATCTTTCGCCGCTCCTAGTAGGTTTGCTGGTCGCGGCACCACAATTGACCGGCTCTCTCCTTCGGATCCCATTCGGGGCATGGGTGGATAAATCCGGCGGCCGGTTACCGATGATCACGTTATTCGGAATTTCCATCGTCGGCATGTGGGGGCTGGTGTATATTTTACTTACGGTATCGCCGGTTACGGCGCCCCTTTACCCATTGATCCTCTTGTTCGGGTTCATGAGCGGTTGCGGTGTGGCGACCTTCTCTGTCGGTGTACCTCAGGTCTCATACTGGTTTCCAAAAAATCGGCAGGGTCTGGCGCTTGGCATTTATGGCGGCGTTGGAAATATCGCACCTGGTTTGTTCACCCTTGCTTTGCCCTTTGCGATCACTGCGCTCGGGCTCGCTGGTTCCTATATTTCCTGGCTCGTCTTTTTGATCGTAGGCACCATCGTTTATGCGATGTTTGCGCGTGATGCCTATTTTTTCCAATTGCGTAAGCGTGGTGTCGCCGCCGAGCAGGCGCGCAGCATCGCGGCCCGCCATGGGGAAGAATTATTTCCCGGCAATTCCGTCTGGGGCGCGTTGCTGGCTGCTGCGGATGAGCCGCATTGCTGGGGGTTGGTATTTCTTTACTTCGTCTCCTTCGGTGGCTTTCTCGCGCTGACTGCGTGGTTTCCAATCTACTGGATTGACCTGCACCATTTTGACGCAAAGACGGCGGGCATTCTTGGTGGTGTTGGCTTCTCCTTGGTTGCAGCCGTTTCACGGGTGGTTGGCGGTGCGCTTTCAGAAAAACTTGGCGGTGAACGGCTGGCAGTCGGTGGTTTTGCCATTGTCTTGGTTGGCGCCTTATTGCTAACCGCAGTCACTTTATTCAGTGTTAACCTGGCGGGTGAGTTATCGATTGCGGTTGGGATGGGGCTTGCCAATGCGGCCGTATTCAAGCTGGTCCCACGCTATGTACCCCATGCCGTTGGTGGTGCCTCGGGTCTCGTCGGTGGGCTTGGTGCGTTGGGTGGTTTTATTATTCCTCCCATCCTTGGGTTATTTGCCAGCGCGTTGGGTGTGCAAGGCTATTCCGGTGGATTTTTCGTCTATGTCGTGCTGGCGATCGGCGCCATCGCAGTCTCCATCGCATTCATGCGCCGCCCGTTTTCCCCCACTTAAAATCTGTTGCTGGAGCCTTAGTGATGAGTCATTTTCTAGACCGGCTGACCTTCTTCAGAAAGCAGGTTGATACGTTTTCCAACGGTCATGGTGTGGTTACCAACGAGCCGCGTGAGTGGGAGGATGGTTACCGCAAGCGCTGGCAGCACGACAAGATTGCGCGCTCTACGCATGGAGTAAATTGCACCGGTTCGTGTTCGTGGAAAATCTACGTTAAGGGCGGTATTGTTACCTGGGAAACACAGCAAACCGATTATCCGCGCACGCGCCCGGATTTACCAAACCATGAACCACGCGGTTGCGCCCGTGGTGCCAGTTATTCCTGGTATCTCTATTCGGCAAACCGTGTAAAACACCCGATGATCCGTGGCCGCCTGCTCAAATTATGGCGGGAGGCTCGCGCCACGCTTGCGCCCGTTGCAGCCTGGGCCTCGATTGTTGAGGCGCCGGAGAAACGTGCCAGCTATATCACCCGCCGTGGATTAGGCGGTTTGGTGCGGGCTGATTGGGAAGAGGTTAATGAGATCATCGCGGCCTCAAATGCCTACACAATCAAGCAGCATGGGCCTGACCGCATTGTCGGATTCTCACCTATTCCTGCAATGTCCATGGTGTCTTTTGCAGCCGGCGCACGCTACTTGTCGCTGCTCGGCGGTGTGTGCTTGTCGTTCTATGATTGGTATTGCGATTTGCCCCCCTCCAGCCCGATGACCTGGGGCGAGCAGACGGATGTTCCAGAAAGTGCTGACTGGTACAATGCTGGATACTTGTTGATCTGGGGCTCTAACGTGCCGCAAACCCGCACGCCCGATGCACATTTCTATACCGAGGTTCGCTATAAAGGCACCAAAAGCGCTGTCATTTCACCTGACTATGCCGAAGCAACGAAGTTTTGCGATATTTGGCTGCACCCCAAGCAGGGGACTGATGCGGCGCTTGCGATGGCGATGGGCCATGTAATTCTGCGCGAATTTCATCTCGATCGGACTGTCTCCTATTTTAATGATTACATTCGCAAGTTCAGCGATCTGCCTATGCTGGTTCGCTTGGTCCGCAAAGGTGACAGTTACATCCCGGATCGTTTGCTCCGGGCTGATGATTTTGCCGATGGTCTCAGCGAGACCAATAATGCGGCCTGGAAGACAGTGGCTTTGGATGCCTCCGGTGCTCCGGTTGTCCCGTTGGGCTCGGTTGGGTTTCGTTGGGGCGAACAGGGTAAATGGAATTTAGAGGAAAAACGCAGCGATGGCGCGGAGACCTCGCTCACCCTTAGCCTGATCGAGACAGGCAAGGTGCATGAGGTCGCATTTCCGTATTTCGGAGGAGCCGCAACCAATGGTTTTACGCGGACAGAGCATCCCGACATCGTTACCCGGAACGTCCCCACCCGCATGCTGCAACTTAAAGAGGGCGAGGTGGCCGTTGCAACTGTGTTCGATCTGCTTTGCGCCAATTACGGCCTCGACAGAGGTTTGGGCGGAGCCGGCGTCGCCTCGGATTACGATCAGGATGAGCCATACACACCCGCCTGGGCGGAGCGCGTTACCGGTGTGCCAAGAGCTCAGATCATTCAGGTTGCGCGTGAATTTGCCACTAATGCCGAGAAGACCAACGGCCGTTCGATGGTTATTCTGGGGGCTGGGTTAAACCACTGGTATCATATGGATATGGCGTATCGGGGGATCATCAATCTCCTGGTGCTGTGCGGTTGTGTGGGGCAGTCTGGCGGTGGTTGGTCGCATTATGTCGGCCAGGAGAAACTACGGCCACAAACAGGCTGGGTGCCGGTTACCTTCGGGCTCGACTGGAACCGCCCGCCGCGGCACATGGCTGGCACGCCGTTCTTTTATGCCCATACCGACCAATGGCGTTATGAGACGGTAAAAATCTCCGAGATATTGTCGCCCACAGCGCCGGATGGTGATTGGGGAGGGTCGATTATTGACTATAACGCCCGCGCCGAACGTATGGGGTGGCTGCCCTCCGCACCACAGCTTAAGCAAAATCCGCTGGGCATTGCTGCCAGTGCCGAGGCCGCCGGCTTGCCGCCCAAGGATTATGTGGTGCAGGCGCTGCGCTCAGGCGCATTGGAGCTTTCATGTCATGACCCGGATGCCCCCGAGAACTGGCCGCGCAATATGTTTGTGTGGCGCTCAAATCTTTTGGGGTCTTCCGGCAAAGGCCATGAATATTTTCTGAAGCATCTCTTAGGCACCAGCAATGGTGTGCTTGGCAAGGATTTAGGTGTGGAGGGCCAGGAAAAACCACAGGAGGTGGTTTGGCATGACCAAGCGCCTGAAGGAAAACTTGACCTTCTCGTAACGATCGATTTTCGGATGTCCACCACCTGCGTCTATTCCGACATCATATTGCCAACAGCAACCTGGTACGAGAAGAACGACCTTAACACGTCTGACATGCATCCGTTCATTCACCCTCTGACAGCCGCTGTGGATCCGGCCTGGGAGGCGCGAACGGATTGGGATATATTCAAAGGGCTAGCCAAAAAATTCTCAGAAATTTGCCCAGAAGTGTTGGAGCATGAGACTGATGTGGTGCTGACCCCGATCCAGCATGACACAGCGGCCGAACTGGCGCAGCCTTACGGCGTACAGGACTGGATGCGTGATGATGTCGAGCCGATTCCCGGCCGCACCATGCCCTCAGTGGCGGTGGTTGAGCGTGATTATCCGAATCTTTACGCACAATTTACATCGCTTGGGCCATTGCTGAAGAAATTTGGTAACGGCGGCAAGGGCATTGGCTGGAATACTGAACATGAGGTGGATTTTCTGGGTGCCTTGAATGGCATCGTCCGCACAGGTGTCGCGGCGGGCCAGCCGAAGCTGGAAACAGATATCCATGCCATCGAGACTATTTTAAGCCTTGCGCCTGAGACCAATGGCGAAGTGGCGGTAAAAGCATGGGAAGCGCTTAGTAAATTCACGGGCCGTGAACATGCTCACCTGGCACTGCCGAGGGAAGACGAAAAAATTCGCTTCCGCGATGTTGTCGCACAACCGCGCAAAATCATCTCCTCGCCAACATGGTCCGGTATCGAGAGTGAAACCGTGTGCTACAATGCGGGCTATACCAATGTCCACGAGCTTATCCCTTGGCGTACATTGACGGGCCGCCAACAGCTTTATCAGGATCATTTATGGATGCGCGCCTTCGGCGAGGCGCTGGTAACCTGGCGCCCGCCGGTGGACACCAAAGGTACCGCGTCGTTGCAAGGCAAGCACGACAATGGCAACCCGGAAATTACATTGAACTTCATCACGCCCCATCAAAAATGGGGAATCCACAGTACCTACACCGATAACCTGCTAATGCTGACGTTGAGCCGTGGTGGCCCTTGCGTCTGGATCAGTGAGACCGATGCCGCCAAAATTGGCGTTATCGATAATGACTGGATCGAAGCCTATAACAAGAATGGCGCCTTGGTGGCGCGCGCGGTTGTATCGCAGCGCGTCAATGCAGGAATGGCGCTGATGTATCACGCGCAGGAAAAAATCGTGAATATTCCTGGCAGTGAAACGACAGGCTTGCGCGGTGGCATTCATAACTCGGTGACTCGCGTGCTCCTCAAGCCCACGCATATGATTGGTGGCTACGCGCAGCTAAGCTACGGTTTGAATTACTACGGGCCTGTGGGCTCCAATCGGGATGAGTTCATCATTATCCGGCGTTTGAATAAAATTGATTGGCTGGATGGATCGGAGCCCACCATGCAGCTTGAGGGAGATCGGCCATGAAAATCCGTGCGCAGATTGCGATGGTGCTTAATCTCGACAAATGTATTGGTTGCCATACCTGTTCGGTCACCTGCAAGAATGTATGGACCAGCCGCGAGGGCATGGAATATGCCTGGTTCAATAATGTGGAGACCAAGCCGGGGATTGGCTACCCGAAAGACTGGGAAAACCAGAAGCATTGGAATGGCGGTTGGCGGCGACGGAAGAACGGCGCGATCGAACCGAGAATTGGCGGAAAATGGCGAATTCTTTCAAATATTTTTGCCAACCCGGACCTGCCCGAAATTGATGATTACTACGAGCCGTTTACGTTCGATTATGGCCATCTCCAAACCGCGCCTGAAGGCACGACGATGCCGACGGCCCGGCCCCGTTCACTGATCAGTGGCGAGCGGATGGAGAAGATAAAATGGGGGCCCAACTGGGAGGAAATTCTGGGCGGTGAATTTGCGCATCGCTCTAAGGATAGCAATTTCGAGGGCATTCAGAAGGAAATCTACGGCGAGTTTGAAAACACTTTCATGATGTATTTGCCGCGCTTGTGCGAGCATTGCCTCAACCCGGCCTGCGCAGCGGTTTGCCCATCCGGCGCCATATATAAGCGTGAGGAAGATGGTATCGTTCTGATCGATCAGGATAAATGCCGTGGCTGGCGGATGTGCGTCTCTGGCTGCCCTTATAAGAAGATTTATTATAACTGGTCTTCCGGAAAATCCGAAAAATGCATTTTTTGTTACCCGCGCATCGAATCAGGTCAACCCACTGTCTGTTCGGAAACCTGCGTCGGACGCATCCGTTATCTCGGCGTTATTCTCTATGATGCGGACCGCATCCTGGAGGCGGCTTCTATGCCCGACGAGGGCGATTTATATGAGGCGCAGTTAAAAGTCTTTCTCGACCCCTTTGATCCAAAGGTACAAGCCCAGGCCAGGCTCGATGGTATTTCGGAAGCCTGGCTGGAATCCGCTCGCAGATCTCCGGTATGGAAGATGGCGATGGACTGGAAGATCGCGTTTCCGCTGCATCCTGAATACCGCACCTTGCCAATGGTATGGTACGTGCCGCCGCTTTCGCCAATCCAAGCAGCCGCCGCTAAAGGCGATCTGGGCATGGTTGGGAGCATGCCTGATGTCAAATCGCTTCGCATTCCCGTTGATTATCTGGCTAATCTGCTAACCGCGGGCCAGACTGAACCCATAACATTGGCCTTGCAGCGGATGCTGGCGATGCGTGCCTATATGCGTGCCAAGACCGTGGATGGCGTCATCGTTGATGCGATCCCCGAGGCTGTGGGCCTGTCGGGGCATGACATCGAGGATATGTACCAGTTGATGGCGATTGCCAATTACGAGGACCGCTTTGTAATCCCAACCGCACACCGGGAAACCGGCGAGGATACGTTTGACATGCGTGGGTCCTGCGGATTTTCATTCGGACAAGGCTGCTCCGGTAAAACGGGTTTCAGCTTGTTCGATGCCAAGCAGCCCAAAACACCGATGGAGGTGAAGTGATGGCACGGACATATCGGGGGCTTGCCGCGCTGATCTCCTACCCCACCGAAGCGCTACAGGCCGCAACTACAGAAATAGCCATGGTATTTCGGGAAGAAGGTCTCATCGGGCCGGCGCATCTGGCATCGCTTGATCGTTTGCTGGCTGAATTGGCGGAGCGTGACATTTATGATTTGCAGGAGCGATATTTCGGCCTGTTCGACCGCAGCCGCAACCTTTCCTTGCATTTATTCGAGCATGTGCATGGTGAAAGTCGTGATCGTGGCCAGGCTATGGTCGATCTGATTGCTCTCTATCGTGAACATGGTCTGGAGCCAACGGCGGGCGAGTTGCCGGACTTTCTACCGCTATTTCTCGAATTCATCTCACTGCTGCCCGACGATGAGGCACATGCGTTGATTGCGGAGTCGGCTGGTATTCTGCAAGCCCTGGCTGACAGGCTGCTCACCCGGGAGAGCGCCTATAGCGCTGTATTCCAGACACTGGCCGCCATCGCCGCGCGACCGGATGCCATAATCCCTTCAGCCTCGCAGGATGATCCCGATGATCTCGCGGCGCTGGACGCCATGTGGGAGGAGGCCGCCGTGCATTTTGGACCTGGCGAGCAAACCGATGGTTGCGGCACTGAGCGGCTTCGCACACGGCTTCGTGCAGCCGCCCGTGATGCTGCGATAGTTTAAGGAGATGGCGCTATGAGCTTCGATGTCAATAATATTCTATATGGCTGGTATCCGTATATTTGTCTTTCCGTGTTTCTGCTTGGCAGCTTGGTGCGCTTCGATACCTCACAATATACCTGGCGCAGCGGGTCAAGCCAATTGCTTCGGAAGCGCCAATTCCGCTGGGGTTCGAATCTGTTTCATGTGGGCGTTCTTGTTGTCATCGGCGGCCATTTTGCAGGCTTCCTGATGCCCGACTGGCTGGTCAAATTTTTGATGAGCCCTGCCCAGCATGAGCTTGTCGCCATGGTCGTGGGTGGGCTCGCTGGTATTATCGCGATCATTGGACTGTCTCTATTGATTCATCGCCGGCTTATTGATCCGCGTATTCGCAACACCAGCCATCAATGGGATATTGCGATCATCCTGATGTTATGGGCGCAACTGGCCCTTGGCTTACTCACCGTACCGGTTTCGGCGGCGTATATGGGGACGCCGTTATTTGAAATTTTGGTCGCTTACGTAAAAGGGATTGTATTACTCCAAAATAATGTGGCGCAATTACTGATTGGCACGCCATTAATTTACCGCGTCCATATTTTTCTCGGTTTCACGATATTTTTGGTCTCCCCATTCACCCGCCTCGTGCATGTATGGAGCGCCCCTGTGTGGTATCTTGGCCGCCCAGGTTTCCAGATTGTCCGTACGCGCAATAATTATGTACGCCCGCGACGTGATCAATCACTTGACGTAACCGATCTGAGCACTGCGCCGGCGGCGGACAAATCATACAGATCCGGCGTGGGAGATTGAGCCATGAACATTGTGACAGTTAATAATGTGCCGATTGCGCGTGCGACTCTTATACGCGAAGTTCAGAACCATGCAGCCGCTTCACCCGCTGAGGCGTGGTCGGCGGCGACGCGGGCGCTGGTTATCCGAGAATTGTTGTTGCAACGCGCAAATGAGCTTGGCCTGATCGCCGTACCGATTGAGCAGGATGGAGCCCGCGAAACAGGCGAAGAAGCCCTTATCCGCACGGTGCTGGAATGCGAAGTGCATACACCAAAGGCCGATGATGCCACTTGCCGCCGGTACTACGATAGCCATCCATCACGTTTTCTGACACCGGATTTGTTCGAACCAGCACATATCCTGTTCAAGGCACGTCAGGATGATGAAGCGGCTTTTGCCTTGGCCATCGCGCAAGCGCAGGCCGTGCTGGTTGAATTGACCGCGCATCCGGATCGTTTTGAAAGGCTCGCCCGCAGCCTCTCGGTCTGTCCCTCCGCGACGGAAGGTGGACGCCTTGGGCAGATTGTACTTGGCGAAACCTCACCAGAGTTTGAGGCGGTGCTGGTAAACATGCAGGAAAATCAAATTTTAGCCACGCCAGTGCCAACGCGCTATGGCGTTCATATTCTGAGGCTTGACAGAAAAATCTCTGGAGTGACGCTGCCGTTCGAGGCTGTGCGCGATCGGATAGCCAGCTATCTCGAGGTACGCACATGGCGCCGGGCGGTTGCGCAATATATCTTCTTACTCGCAGGGCAGGCGCAAATCGTTGGTTTTGATCTGCCGGGTAGCTCATCGCCGCTTGTGCAGTAGGAGACAAAAATGCTTGGTATGATCCTCAGCAAACTTGCCGATCCTTCCCAAGCCGAGGCAGCTTTGGCAGCGTTGAACGATGAAACAATACTCGCCCAGATCAAGGCTCGGGCCGAGGGTGAAAATACCACGGTAGGAGAATTTACATCTCGTGCCGTAAGCCGTGTTTTAAATCAAGCAAGTGAAGAAATTTGGTTGGATTTGCTAGGAAAGATGGCGGGTACGCCGGAACCAGGCACGGCGGCACTCGCGGTTATTCTTGGCCACGTTCTGTCTTCTAGGAGTTGCAACTGCAATGCTACATGAACCGCACTGTAAATCGGAGTTGAAGTAGATCCCTCTTGAACTGAAGGGCGACTCTTCGATGCTCGAAGGCAGATCCAAACTGCTCAAGCTAAAACGGGCTCAACGATAGCCTGCTACCTCACCCCCCTCTCGCGACGCGGGTGCGCCCATGGGCGGGAAACCACTGGTCCGGCTGCGCGCGGACCGGGCCCAATCCAGAACGCCGCTCTGGGGCGTGTAACGAAAATAAGCAAACGCTTTGCCGCCGATGGCTGATTACTGGCTTCAATCTCTTTGGGAGCCTTGAACGGGTGCTTCCTCGCGACCGGTTTACGATGACATGTTTTTTTCATCCTGGGCATACCAAGATATCCGAAATGCGAGTTCATCGCTCGTTTTATCGAATGCCAGCCGGAATACCGACCGCCTCGTCGTCGAGGCGGGTTAACGTGCCGAATCTTCCATTTCGCCTGATGTCGTTATCCCAGAGGTCAGTTCATCGAACGGTGTCGGATATTTTTGAACGGGTTCGTTAACTTTTTGTGCATCGATTGGTGCCATCTGACAATGCCATTGGCATTGTATCGCGCCGGGCGCAATTTTCATCGGGTTATAAATATCGCCAGCGGCGATCGCGGAATTTACAACTGCGGCAAAGTCATTTGGTTTGACCGGTTGTCCGGTGAGTTCCTCAAAACGAGCCAAACTCAAAAAAATCTCAGGTAAGGATTCTGTTGTGAAATGCGCCCAAAAGTAATGGGGTGTTCAACATCAGGTCGCTCGCGGCGAGCCCAGGCGATTTAATTTCATCGCCGGCATTATGCCATGATTTACTCTAGCGCCGAGTTCAAGACTCTGCGCAATTCGGTTGGCTCGCTCCATCAAGAGATTAACGGCTGCCGGTGTGCAAATCGAGCGGGCCGTACTCTCAAACAACACCAACCAACGCTCGAAATGCCGCCGCTCAAGTCCTAGAGGAAGGTGTGCAGCCATGGGTTGACCATGATAACTGCCGGTCATCAACGCAACCGAGGACCAGAAGGCACATATCTTTTTAATGTGGCTCTCCCAATCCTTTACCCGCTCAAAAACTGGGCCGAGAATCTGGTCATGCCGCGCGGTGAAATAGAATTCCCGTACCAATCGCTCCAGAATAGCCTCGTCAAGTCCTGTTTCTTCGCGGATGGACCTGGCCAGTTCCGCGCGCCGCTCCGAGCCTTCGGAAACGAGCCTTTTGGCTTCCAGGGCGGTGGCACGAGAAGGCGGAGAGGGCATGATACAGTCCTTAGGTAGAAGCCCGCGCCTCAGATCAAAAAGCGCGGGAATAGAATGTTGTTCTCGGTGTGAATATGTTCAACAAGGTCATCAGCAAATTTCCGTCCCCCACCATATAAGGCCCGCCAAGTGTTGCAGGCGCCTTCCGGTATCTCAAAGCCGCTGGTGAGTTCTTCCAGTTCCCTCAAATAGGCGCCATGGCCGTCATGTTCCGCGATCATGACAGAAACCGGACCTGCAATCATCGGGCCCGCATCTTGACGCATCGCCGGGAAGAGGATCAGCTCTTCTTTTTGCATATGAGATTCAAGTTCAGCCAAAATCTGTTCGAGCAGATTTGCCAATCCGATGGGGGCGGCAGCGTGATCCTTGTGGACCGCCTCAACGCGCCGGGCGAGCCGGATCAATTCGGGCAGCTCATGCCGATGCACGGTGTGATAACGGGTCTCGATCAAGTCAATCAGGTCATCGGTTGCTTGCGGCTGCGGCCGGACAAATGATGCGGCGGCAATCGCTTCAAGTTCGGCTTCCAACGCCGCGCAAGACAATCCCTTGACGGCGGCGGCCTTCGACAAGGTGACGTTGCCCCCACAGCAGAAATCTAGCTTGTAGCGCCGGAAGAGCGCCGTGGAACCAGGCAGGGACGCTGCGATGGCGCCAAGGCTGCGGGTGGCAAAGGAATTTTCGGAAGACTGTTGGGACGAAGCGTTCACGGCATTTCTCCTCTCCCGCCTGAGCGGGGTGGCCACCCGCGGATCGTCGCGAGCATAGACGGTATTGTGACTTAACTGGTATTCACGGTACCAGTTAAACATACACCCAATTGTGGTATCGTCAATACCAGTATATGCTGTGCGGTATGAAATTGCTTGCATCAACCGATTTTGCCCTGCGGACACTCATGGCACTCGCCAACGAGCCACCGGAGCGGCCGTTCAGCGTCGAGGCGATGGCGCAGAAACTGGGTGGATTGTCCCGCAACCATTTGCATAAGATCGTTCAGGAACTGGCCTCGCTCGGTTTAGTTCGTACCGTTCGAGGGGCTGGGGGCGGCGTGACGCTTGCCGTCGCTCCGAAGGAGATCCGGGTCGGTGCGCTGATCCGGCAGTTGGAGGGCGATCAGCCGGTCGTAGAATGTTTCCGCGCCGATGGTGGATGCTGTACGCTGACGACTGGATGCCGACTGCGCGGTTTTATCCATACTGCTCGGGAAGATTTCTACCGGAACCTCGACGAACACACGCTGGCGGATTGTTTTTAAAAATATTATCTCAATGGTGCAGGGTGCCACAGTGCCGCGCGGATGTCGGCCTGATCCGGGGACGGCCCGCCCCCAGGCTGGAGAGTACGACGGGGGTACAATGGTGCCATCAGGCCGGATATTTGCCATCGCTTACTCCAGAGCGGACTTTCGGCTCTCGGTCGATACTGTTGAAAAAGTCGCTAATTTCCGAAATGGTGAAATATTGGTTGACAACAACAATGAACGAAGAAAAGAAGTGCTCTTCTTGTGAGGTCTTCAGTAATGATCTTGCTTAAAATTTCCACGGGCCGACTTTTTCAACACTATCGGCCCGGTCCAGTCGTTAGCGGGCAGCCGGCTTAGCGCCCCTTTCGGTCATTAAGCCCGCGTGACGAATTCCCCAAATGCAGATATGGCCAGCCTAAGAATCGCCCGAAGGCTTGATAAATTTGAGCGTCCAACGGTCACTTTCGCCTATGGCAAGGTATTTAGCGCGATCAACTTCGCCCAAGGCAAGGATGGGCGGCAAAGTCCATACGCCTTTCGGATAGTTTTTTGTATCACGTGGATTGTCGCCGATCTGTGAAACGCCAGCGAGTTTGAAGCCGGATTTCTGGATCAGTGCGATGGCATAATCCTCGCGTACATAGCCTGATTTAACGTGAGGATCTTGAGGTTGGGATAGAAGGCCACGATGATCCTCGATGCCGAACACACCGCCGCGTTTCAGTGCGGCGTAGATGGCGTCCAACTTAGTCGTGGCCGTCCCATTAGCCATCCAGTCATGTAAATTACGGAAGGACAGCACGAGATCAATGGAATTTGGTGGTGCCAGAGGGATTGAGTCTGTAAATGGCACGACGATCACGTCCCCATAGGTAGCGGCGCGCGAATTTAGGCTTTGCAAATAGGCGTCGATGACTGCATGGTCTCGCGTTGCCGTGGCTGGTACGGGGGGAATGGCTACACGGTACGCACCGTGGGTTTTGAGATAAGGGGCTAGAATTTCGGTCCAGTAGCCAGCCCCGGGTTCAACCTCAAGTACGGAGAGGTGATTGTTGAGGCCAAAAAATTCCAGTATCGCCACAGGATGCCGGTAGCGATCACGCGCGACATTAGAGGGCGAGCGAGACGTGCCCGCAACAGCCTGGTTAAGAGCGCTATCGGCTAAGGCGATGGCTGGGAAAGCCAGGAGGCAGGTAGAGGTGAGGAAGCTGCGGCGTTTGAGCATTCTGTTAAGAGAGAGTGTTTTTAAGAAAAAGAAAAGCAAAATAACCGTCAGCAAGTGTGGGGCGGATGTCCGTCATCGGTCGAGCTTCGTTGATAATTGACTCGGCGAGCAGGGGAGGGGCTAGGCCGCCACAGACAGGCGGCGCAACTCGCCAGACAGATTGATTCCTCCCTGATCGCCCAACGTGATCCGTCTCAGAAAGCCTTGTAGCAGCGCGGCCAAACAATTTTCACGGTTTCTGCCCACCCTCCTTTTGCTGTTCATCACCCAGGCAGTCGCAACGTAACCATCCGGCGGGGACCGCGGTCGTCTATGCAGCGAGTTGATCGGTTCCAGCTCTTGTCCATTTCCAAGGTAACAACTCATCAATCCGATGTGCCGGATGTTCGGCGATCCGTGCCAGGACATCGGCGAGCCAAGCCTGCGGATCGATGTTGTTCATCTTGGCGGTGACGATCAGGCTGTACATCATCGCAGCCCGCCTGCCACCCCGATCAGACCCAGCGAACAGCCATGATTTGCGACCGAGCGCAATTGAGGGGCCATTCTGCCCATATCAGTCAGGAAGTTGTCATCTATTACCGATGGCACGCTCTGCATGGTCGCGGGGTCCGTCAGCTTTACACTGAACGAAGATCTGGACGAGAGGTCGCCGTAGTCGAGAGTGAGCCTGGCGTGGCGATTGCTGTCGCGGTCTGGATGCTTGACCCGGTCGCTTGCTCAGCGATGACTTTGGGGACTCCAGCCGTCGACCTTCTCGGTCTGACCAATCTTCATCAACTCCTGAAGAGTTTTGGACTCCGGCGAGCATGTTCTGATGCACTTCCCATAGAGGAGGTTCATCATGAGATCGCCGTTGCATCAGAAAGTCTTGAGCAAGCCGCCCCGTCAGATCGCAATGCTCCTGGATCCACCAGTGTTGAGCGGAATGACGAGCACCGATCGCAACATAGCGATCCGCCGTCTAGCACGCATTCTTATGGAGGTCGCCGGCGTGGAACCCGAGGAGATCGGCAATGATGAATGCTGATAACTTGCCTACCACAGTGCTGAGCCGCAAGGCGGTAGTGTATGTGCGTCAGTCTACCCAGACGCAAGTTCAGGTCCATCTCGAAAGTCAGCGCCGCCAGTACGACCTCGTCGATGAAGCACGCCGCCGGGGTTTCCAGGATGTCGAGGTCATTGACGACGACCTGGGCCGTTCCGCCAGCGGAACCGTGGCGCGCCCGGGCTTCGACAAGCTCGTCGCCGGGCTCTGCGCCGGCAAGGTTGGTGCCGTGCTCTGCTTCGACGCCTCCCGTCTCGCCCGTAACGGCCGGGACTGGCATCATTTGCTCGAGCTGTGCGGTCTCGTCGATGCCCGTGTCATTGACCTCGATGGTGTCTACAACCCGTGTCGCCCGAATGACCGCCTGCTCCTGGGCATGAAGGGCAGCATAAGCGAGTTTGAACTCGGTGTTCTGCGATCACGGATGCTGGATGCCGCAAGGTCGAATGCGGATTCCGATGAAGTCGGCCATGCATTCCAATTCGAAGCCGGCCACTGATTC
>VFSW01001450.1_pt1 | contig 36193 bp, 29 predicted proteins | sample 5358111 | NCBI WGS metagenome assembly VFSW01 (sample SAMN11554181, study PRJNA540505) | mine drainage metagenome | isolation source: sediment from site ElyBrook_90M | place: USA: Ely Copper Mine, Vershire, VT | collected 2017 | reverse complement strand
GGTTCCCCATCGACCAGTACATCGGCGGCGTGGAGCACGCGATTCTGCACCTGATTTATTCGCGCTTCTGGACGAAGGTGATGCGCGATCTCGGGCTGACCGACTGCGACGAACCGGTGCGCAAGCTTTTCACCCAGGGGATGGTGATCCGGAACGGGTCGAAGATGTCGAAGTCCAAGGGCAACGTGGTTCCGGCCGACGAGGTTGCCGACAAGCATGGAGCGGATACCGCGCGCCTGTTTGCGCTGTTTGCCGCGCCGCCGGAACGGGATGTCGACTGGATCGATGCGGGCGTAGAAGGCATTTACCGTTTTCTCTCGCGCGTGTACCGCTACGCCACCCGCAATCTGCCTGTTTCAGAAACTGCGGGGGACGGTTCAGCCGATGCGAAGATCCTGCGCAAACTGCACCGGACGCTGAAGAAGATCACGGAGGATTTCGACAGCCGCTGGCATTTCAACACCTCGATTGCGGCCATCATGGAACTGGTGAACGAGATGTATCTGGAGGAATCGCGCATCTCGCCCGCGGCCATGGGCCAGACTATTACGATTCTGACTCTGATGCTGGCGCCCTTCGCTCCTTATCTCGCGCAGGAGCTATGGGAAGAGCAGGGGGGCGCGGGGCCCGTGTTCAAACAGCCCTGGCCGGATTTCGATCCCGATCTCGCGCGCGAATCGGAAGTTGAGATTGTGGTTCAGATCAACGGGAAAGTGAGGGCACGGCTTGTCGTGCCGGCGGGAACGGATGCGAACGGCTTGACGAGCATGGCGAAGGACGACGATAAGATCCAGGCGCTGGTGGCCGGCAAGACGGTCGTCAAGATCGTTGCGGTGCCGGACAGGCTGATTAATCTTGTCGTGAAGTAAGTCCGGAGCCACATAACAAACTACTCCCTGCCTCTGAGGATTGCGGCCATCACGCGGGGGCTGCGCCGTCCGTGGATCACTGCGACAACCCACAGGGGCTTTTCGTCGGGCGCATAGGCAATCAGGTTTTCACGGACCAAAACAAAGCGGAGAGGCCGTGAGGTGAGGTCCGGGCGTCTGTGGCCCCGGCCGGGAAAAAGCACGAGAGCGCCAATGGCTGCCAAAATCTCCGCGATCGTCCGGTCGGCGGCATCGAGATTATCCGCGCGGATGAATTCCCAAATCTCGTCAAGGTCAAGGCGGGCTTCCGGGTGGAAGTCGTATCCGGTCACGAGCCGGGCTGCGAACGCCGCGCGGCGGTGCTCTTTTCACGGAACCAGGCAACAACCTCGTCTCCGGGAATGGGCTTCACTCTGCCGCTCTTCAGGTCGTCGTAGCGGCTGCTGAGCATTTCGCGCGTCTGCGCAAGCTCATCGAAGTATCCCTCTATAACATTCTGCACAAGCTCGTCTGCAGTTCCACGTCCGCGCAGCGCAGCGAGGTCCTTGAGCTTCTCTTCCGTCTCGGGGGCGAAATGCACTTCCATTCCTTCAATGTATGGGAAAACCGGCTATCAGGCAACACCGAACAGAAGGAACTGGCGCTGTCGAAGCCCTTCGGGCTGCGTTGTCCAATCCCGGCAACCCACTATCGTGTCACGTTTTGCGAAGCCAGTTTTCGCAGAAGTGCGTAAAATAGAGATGTGACGAGCGCCGAACTGAAGCGATGGCTCGAGAAACAGGGATGCACGTTCGGCACGCAAAAAGGCAGCCATCTCAAGGTCTGCCTCGGTGGCAAACACACAATCCTTCCGATGCACGCGAAGAAGGAAATAAAAACAGGAACGCTCAACGCAATCAGGAAGGCGCTCGGACTGAAATGAGGCAATCGATGGAATATCCCGCGAAGTTTACTCCCGACAAGGAAGCCGGCGGATACGTGGTTACATTTCCGGATGTTCCGGAAGCAGTCACACAGGGCGAAACGATTGAAGAAGCGGCGGAGATGGCATCGGAAGCGCTCGAGTTGGCCCTGACCTTCTATACGGAACAGTGGAAGGACCTTCCTGTCCCCGGCAATCCGAAACGCGGCTTGCGCATGGTTCCCGTTCCTGCGTTGAGCGAAGCGAAGTTCAAACTCTATTCGGCGCTGCGGGCCGCGGGGATCAGGAAAATCGACCTGGCCCGCCGCCTGAAATGTTCTCCAAGCCAGGTTGACAGGCTGCTCGACATCCAGCACGCTTCGAAGCTCGATCAACTGGAAGCGGCTTTTCGGGCGATCGGCAAGAGATTGTCCATTGAGGTCAGCGAGGCCGCGTAGCGCCTGGTCGAGCGCTCCGATGACAGTTAACCTCCCGATGAAGGCGCGTCTGCTTCCGCTTTACTTCGCTATATGATGCAAAGCGATGGCTGGCATTCTCGACCGGCTGCGGTAAACCCCGCGCAAGGTGGTACAATCTCGTGGCGTCCGTATTTTCGATGGACAAATCACCACCATGTTGCCGCAAAAGACGCGCGGGGGGCGTCGAGCGTGCTTGATTTTATCCTGATTCGGGCTTTATTCGTTCTCATTCTGGGTATTTCCGCCGGTTACTTCCGTCCGCCGGACGAGCCGTTCTGGTTCGCGGCCCTTCTCGGAGCGGCATTCGGCGCGGTCGCAATCCTGCTCGAACGGCGCATCGAGCGCGTCAGCCTGAAGCGCTTGCTCGGCATGGCGTTCGGCCTGATCGCAGGCCTCCTCTGCTCCGCGCTGGTCAGTCTGGTGCTTGGCCGCGTCGGCGGCGAGAATCCCAACGCCATTCGCTTCGCGCAGATCGCCTGCCTGCTGGTCTTCGGCTATTTCGGGGCCATCGCCGGCGCGGCGAAGGGAGAGCTGCTGAATCTTGCCGCGCTGGGCGGCGTTTTCGGAACTGAGGCGGAAGCGCGCACGAATCAGAAGATCCTCGACACCAGCGTGATCATCGACGGCCGCATCGCCGATATCGCGGATACCGGCTTTCTCGACGGCGTGCTCGTGGTCCCGCAGTTCGTCCTGCACGAACTGCAGATGGTCGCCGATTCCGCCGATTCCATGAAGCGAAACCGCGGCCGCAGGGGTCTCGACGTGCTGCAGCGCATTCAGAAAATGGCGCATGTCAAAGTCCAGATCGTGAGTGAAGACTTCCCGCAGGTGCGCGAAGTCGATATGAAACTGATCGAACTGGCCCGCCTCTACAACTGCAAAATCATCACGAACGATTTCAATCTCAACAAGGTCGCGCACGTGCGCGGCGTCGAGGTTTTGAACATCAACGAACTGGCGAACTCGCTGAAGCCGATCGTGCTGCCGGGCGAACTGATGCGCGTGTTCATTCTGAAGGAAGGCAAAGAGTACAACCAGGGTGTCGCGTACCTGGATGACGGTACGATGGTGGTGGTCGATAACGCACGGCGTATGATTTCCAAAACCATCGATATCTCCGTCACCAGTGTCCTGCAGACAACCGCCGGAAAAATGATTTTCGGCAAGTACGACGAGCGCGCGCAGGCGGCAGCCTCAATGCCGGAACGCCGCGACGCTTTGCCGCGCCGGGAGCAAGCGGTGGGAGAGGGCTGACGCGTGAAAACCGCCGTGATTCTTCCGGCCGCCGGCCTCGGTACCCGGATGCAGCGTGGCGCCCCGGCCGTTCCCGCGGAAACCACCGGCACCAGCCGCAAGCAGTTCATGCTGCTCGAAGGCGCTCCCATCCTGGTCCACACCGTGCGGAAGTTCGTGGCCTCGCCGCTCGTGACGGATATTGCGGTCGCGGTGCGCGAAGAGGAAATCGAGTGGGTGACCGAGATGCTGCGCAAAGAAGGGCGCGGCCTGTTCGGCTCGCTGCGCATTGTGGCGGGCGGCAACACGCGGCAGGAATCGGTGGAAAAGGCCTTCGCCGCGCTCGATCCCGACACGGACATCGTTGCGGTTCACGACGCGGTGCGGCCCTTTGTGGATCTCGACACCATTCGCCGGGTCATCGAAGAGGCGGCGGTGAGCGGCGCGGCGATTGTCGGCATTGTGCCGGTGGATACCGTGAAGCAGGTGAGCGGCGCGCAGGCGGGCGGCGCCAAAGTCCGCGCGACGATCTCCCGCGAACGTCTCATTCTCGCCCAGACCCCGCAGGTCTTCCGCTACGACGTGCTCCGCAGGGCCTTCGAAGCCGCGCGCCGCGATAACTTCTCCGGAACCGACGAAGCGAGCCTGGTCGAGCGTCTGGATCAGATCGAGATCAGCGTGGTTCTCGGCAGCGAGCGCAACATCAAGATCACCCGGCCGAGCGACATGGACCTGGCCCGGCTCTTCTTCGAACAGGAAACCGCAAAGCGTTGACTCAAAAAGTCGGTCAGGGCTGGGACGTTCATCGCATCGCCGCCGGCCGGCCGCTGATTCTGGGCGGCATTACCGTTCCCTGCGAGTTCGGCCTCCACGGCCACTCCGATGCGGACGTTCTTTCGCACGCCATTACGGATGCCATCCTGGGCGCCATTGCCGCGGGCGATATCGGAATGCATTTCCCCGATACCGATGCGCGCTGGAAGGGCTGCGGCAGTCTGCAGTTTCTGCGGCACGCCTGCGATCTCGCGGCGCGGGCGGGGTACCGTATTCTCAACGTCGATTCCACGGTGATCCTCGAACGCCCGAAGCTGAAGGACTACCGGCTCGCCATGCGGGAGTCGCTGGCGAAGACCATGGGCCTCGACGCCGGCGCGGTATCGGTCAAGTTCAAGACCGCCGAAGGCGTGGGTCCGGTGGGCGAGGGGCGTTCGGCGGAAGCGCAGGCGGTGGTTCTCATCGCCCCCTTATCGGGACTCGCCGAACAGATATAGCTCCACTCCACCCACAATTCCGCGCTTCGGCTCGGCCACCAGCGGAATGTCCTGATACACCGTGCTGGTGATGTTGGTCAATTGCAGGAAAGGCCGGACGCGCCCCGCCGACCAGGCCGCCGAGGCATCCCAGATGGCGTAAGGAGCGGCGCCCACGCGATCGAGCACCCCGAGCCTGGTTCGCCCGATCATATGCTTGCCAAGCATCCCGCGCCACTCCACCACCGCATCGTGCACCGGGTAGTTGAACGTATATTCGGTATTGATATTCTCCGGCGACACGTACGCGCCATGCAGCGCGCTGAAGCTCACCGCGATGTGCTGGTTCGCCCGCGGCTCATATACCGCCGAAGCCTCCACGCCCATGAAATGCAGCGGCGGCAGATTCTGCGCCTGATAGATATTGCTTCCCGCGGGCTGAACGTAATCCACCACGTCCGTATCCCGCCGCTCGAACCCCGTAAACGAAAGGTGCAGGTTCGTCCGCAGGTATGCGTCCGCGCCGGCTTCGTAACTGGTTGCGCTCTCGGGCCTGAGATTGGTGTTGCCGAGGGTCGTGGGCGATGAGTAGTAGATATCGGTATAACTCGGAAGCCGGAACGCGCGGCTCGCCGACGCCCGCAGTTTGAAGCGCTGCGAAAACCAGGCGGCTCCGCTCAACATGGGGCTTGTCGCTACCTCGTGGACGCCGTACACTTCCTCCCGAATCCCCGCCGACAGCGAAAAGCGCCGGACCGAGCGCAGATCGTAAAACACATAACCGCTGCCGCGCGCGCGGCTGTGAATCCCCAGATTCGTGCTGACGATCGATTCCGCCAGACCTTCCGCCCCGTAGCTCAGCACACCGTGCAGCGGCAGTTTGTCATGCCGCCGCAGATTCCCCTGCCAGCTTTCATCGGTGTGATGGTTGGTATAAAGCGCGGGATTGTCGCGAATATAGACGTAGAGATCCGTATGTTTGCGAAAGGCGAAGTTGGCCTCGGTCTTGTCTCCCAGATCCTGGTGGGCGGAGGCGAACCAGGTTTTGGTGCGCTCCCACTGGGGCGCAAGCGTGCCGTAGAAATCGTTCGCGCCGAACGGCCTGTCGCTGTAGGCGAATAACAGGCCGGTGGCGCCCAGCCGCGATTTGAGCGTGCTCAGGGAACTCAGCGCCAGATTGCGATAATCGCGATCCGGCATGAAGCCGGACGAAAAATCCCTGGCAAACCCCAGTTCTTCCTGCCAGCGCGACTGGCCGAATGACGCGATGGCGTGCTGCTCGTTGAAGCCGAAGTTCCCGGCGCCTCCGAGCAGCCGGAGCTCACCGGGTTCAAAAGGCTCCGTACGCGCGTTCACCACGCCGCCGATCGCATCCGAGCCATAGAGCGCCGAGCCGGAGCCTTTGAGCACTTCGATCCCGGAAATCATCTCCAGAGGGACCGGCAGATCCAGATTGAAATGCCCGGTCTGCACGTCGTCCACGCGCATGCCGTTAAGCAGCACCAGAGTCTGTCCGAAGGTGGCGCCGCGAATGGACAGGTCCCCCTGAAAGCCGCCTGGCACGCGTTGCTGCAGGTCGAGCACGGGGTCGAGTTCGAGCAGATCGAACCACGAATTGTAGAGCGGCCGCTGCTTTTCGGGAAGGCGCACGACGCTGACGTCGCGATCCGCCTCAGCCAGCGGGAGCGGTTCGGCCGTGCCCGTGACGACGATGCTTTCCTGCTGTGGCTGTTGCGCGCACAGCAATCCCGCACCAAGGATTAAAACCATAAACCATTTCATCGGATCTTCCACCGTACCATTCAGTAATGGAGGGCTCTCCCGTCACATGTCCCGTCGATCTGTGGACCGTTTCGCTCACCAGCCCGTGCCCCACCAGCCTCTCGGAAGATGAGGTGGCGCGCGCGAACCGGTTCCGGTTCGAAGAAGACCGCATCCGCTGGACCCGCGCGCGGTCGTCGCTGCGGCTCGTTCTTTCGGGGTACGCGGGCGACGATCCCGGGAAGCTTGTCTTCGTTTATGGAGAGCGCGGCAAGCCCTCTCTGCCGTCCGTCACCGGGATTCAATTCAATCTCTCGCATTCCGGCGGCTGGGCGATGATTGCGGTGACTCGTTCCATACCGGTGGGTGTCGATATCGAGCGCATCCGGCCCAATATCGACATCGCGGAGCTTCTCGTGAGGCTGGGAGAGACCGATCTGCCGCAAACCGTGCCGGATCTCTACCACGCATGGACTCGCCGGGAAGCGAAAACCAAATCGGTGGGCGGGGCGCTCTTCGACAAGCCCTCCGAAGATGTGTGCGCCGTCGATGTCGCGGCTCCGGAAGGCTACGCGGCGTCTGTCGCGCTTCACGGCTTCATGCCGGAGATCCGCTATTGCGGCAATCGATAGAACCTTCCGCCCACCGACCGCATCACCGCGCCCCAGAGCGCCTTGCCCAGTTCCGGCAGTTCGTCCATATGAACGGGAATCGATTGCACGTGCAGCCCCGCCATTTCATCGTTCGTCCCCGGTCCCCACGTCACGCGCTTCGGGGGTGAGTTCGGGTTGCGCGGATTGGCCGCCGAATTGTCGTAGACGAACTCCATGTGGATCTCGCTGTCCGCGGGCAGGCGGATCGGGCGCGCATATTCGAACTGGTCCTGCCAGTTGAAATCCCAGTCGCGCAGGTTCAGCAGCCATTGTTTGCGCCCGTCCGGCAGGATGGCCCAGCCGCGCATCTCGCGGCACAGCAGGTGCGCATGGGGAATGATGCCCACCGCGTCCACGGCGATCGGGATGGTGAAATGCGCGCGCACCGCGTAATGCGCATCGCCCGCCGGAATGTCGATCGAGTTGGACGAAAGCCCGACATCGACGACGCGCCGCACGGGAGCCTTATCGGTAAAGTAAAAGCCCACGCTCCACTGGTCCTGTTCCGGCTTCCCATCCGGATGATAGTGCACCTGCACGGCCAGCTTCGAGCCCGCCTGCAGCGGGGGCGCCGCGCCCTCCAGCATTTGCACGGGACCCATCCCGGGAGACCATCCGCCGATCCCGAGCGTCGGAAAAAACCCGAGCGTTCCAAAGCAGGGGTAGCTCGATTCCTTCGAACTCTGGCGCGAATCCGTGAAGATCAGCGCGTGATGAATCACGCGGCGGTTCGAAGGCCGGAACTCGACCGCCCGGATAAACGTGTCGTGCGGCAGATTCATCGGCACGATGAAGCACTGGTAGACATCCAGGCCTTCCGCGGGCACGTCGAAAGGCTTCGGCAGTTGCACCACAAGGTCCGGTTTGCCCAGCTTCCAGTCCGTTGTGAACTCAGGGGCCGGGGACAGCGCCGCGGGGTTTCCCTCACGCGCGCCGGTCGCCACCCAACGCTCGATTGTCTGGATTTCGGGCGTGCTCAATCGCCTTTCGTGCGCGAAACGGTTGTAGCCGGGCAGGGGCTTCCAGGGCGGCATCAGCCGCGTCCGCGTGACATCGCCGATCAAGCGGGCGCGCTTCTTCGCGTCTTCGTACGCGAGGAGGGCGAAGGGCGCCACTTCACCTTCGCGATGGCACACCACGCAATGCTTATAAAGGATCGGCGCAATATCGCGGGTAAAGACGGGTACGGCCGGAGGGGAGGCAATCGCCGCGGCAAGAAGCAACGCAAGCACTGGATACCAATCTACATCCCGGATATCTACCTCCCGGATATCCGCCTCCCGTGTGCCACCATATTTAATTGATCGTCACCCTGACCATGAACCCGGCGATCGATCGTACGATCGCCGTGGACCGGCTTGCTTTCGACGACCGGGCCTACATTCTTTCGAGCAAGGACTCGCCTGGAGGCCGCGGCATCAATGCCGCGCGCGTCATCCACTCCTTCGGCGGCGAGACTCTCGCCATCGTGCCCGCCGGCGGCGAGCGCGGGACCCGCTTCGAACACTACATGCAGGATTGCGGATTTCCCGTCGCGACCGTGCCCATACGCAACGACATCCGGCTGAACCTCACGATTACCGACCGCCACGGGTTGACCGTGAAGCTCAACGAGATCGGCCCGCGGCTCGACCGCGCGGAGTTGTCGAGCATCGAAGGCACCGTCGAGGCGCAGTTGGGACGGGCAACATGGCTGATGCTGTGCGGCAGCCTGCCGCCGGGAGTACCGTCCGATTTCTACGCGCAACTCATTGCCCGCGCCGCCCGGAAAGGCGTCAAAACTCTTCTCGATACCGATGGCGAAGCCCTCTCGCAGGGCGTGGAAGCGGGGCCTACGGTGGTGACGCCCAATCAGCAGGAAGCCGAACGCCTGCTCAACACGGTGTTGTTGACGCGGTCGCATTCGCTCGCGGCCGCGCGCAGAATGCAAACGATGGGCGCCGAGTCGGTTGTGCTGTCGCTGGGAAGCCGGGGGGCGATCGGGTCTTTGGGCGCGCGCATGTGGGAAGCGACGCCGCCCCGTGTGGATGCGATTTCACCGATCGGAGCGGGCGACGCACTGGCGGCCGCGCTGACCTGGTCGCTCGCGGGCGGCGCCGAATTTCCGGAAGCGTTGCGGTGGGGCGTGGCGGCGGGCAGCGCGTCGGCGAAACTGCCGGGCGTGAATTTCGCGACGCTCGAACAGACGCGCGAGATCGAGGAAGACGTCGAACTGCGCCGGGTCGAGCCGTGATCCCCGAGCCTGGGCGCACGAGTCACGACCCGGGCCTGCTGAAATCGGCCGGCATCGTTTCGGCCGCGGTGACGGCGAGCCGCGTCACCGGCCTGGTGCGCGAGAGCGTTCTGAGCTGGTTGTTCGGCGCGGGCGCGACTTACGACGCGTATGTGCTCGGATACAGGATACCCAGCCTCGCGCGCGAATTGTTCGCGGAAGGCGCGCTCTCTTCCGCCTTCGTGCCCACCTTTACCCGCTACCTCGCGACGAAGACGCACGCCGAAACGCGCGAACTGTCGAACATCGCCGCGACCATGCTTCTGGTGGTCACGGCCGGCTTCTGCGCCGTGGGAATGCTGCTGAGCCCGGCCATCGTGAATCTTTTCGCGCCGGGCTATCGTGCGGTGCCCGGGAAGTGGGAGCTGTCGGTGTCGCTGGTGCGCACGATGTTCCCGTTCCTGCTGCTGCTGGCGCTCGCCGCCCAGGCGCAGGGGATTCTGTATGCCAGCCATCGCTACGCGGCCTCCGCGCTTTCTCCGGCCGTGTTCAACGTCTGCTCCGTGATTTTCGGGCTCACGCTGGGCTACTGGCTGGGGCCGGCGCTCGGGATCGACCCCATTCACGGAATGGCGCTGGGCGTTGTCATCGGCGGCGCCGCGCAGCTCGCGTTCCAGCTGCCGGGCGTCTGGCGCGAAGGGTTCGCCTGGAGGCCCCGGTGGAATCCGCGGAATCAGGGAGTGCGGCAGATTCTGGGGCTGATGGGGCCGGCGCTGATCGGCAGCGCATCGGGCCAGATCAACGTTCTGGTGAATACGAACTTTGCCGCGGGCCTGCGCGACGCTTCGGGGCACGCGATGAACGGCCCCGTGAGCTGGCTCTCGTACGCGTATCGTTTTTTCGCGCTGCCTCTGGGAATTTTCGGCGTCGCCATCGCTTCGGCCACCCTGCCCCGCATCTCGCGCAGCGCGGCTCTCGGGAACTTCGGGGAGTTCCGCGAGACGTTTTCGCGTTCGATCGCGATGATCCTGCTGCTGACGATCCCATCGTCCGTGGGGCTCGCGATCCTGGGAGAAAGCATGATCGGCATCGTGTACCAGCATGGAAAATTCGGGCCTTTCGACACGCACCAGACCGGCCTTGCGCTTTCCTGTTACGCGGTGGGCCTCGCGGGCTATGCGGCGCTGAAACTGATCGCGCCGGCCTTTTACGCGCTGGGGGATTCGCGCACGCCGATGGTTGTGAGCATGATCTCGGTGCTGGTGAACGCCCTGGCCGCATTCCTCACGGTGCGGATCGCCGGGTTCGGTTTTGCGGGCCTGGCGCTGACGGCTTCGGTGGTCTCGACGTTCACTTCGCTCACGCTGTTATTGCTGCTGCGGAAGAAAATCGGTCCCCTGGGCGGACGGCAAATGCTGGTGAGCACGGTGAAGATTATCGCCGCCGCGGCCGCGATGGGCGCGGTCTGTTACGGTGCGGTGGCCGCTTCCCATGCATTGCCCATACCCGCGGGAATGGCGAGAGTTGCCGGTGTCGCATTCGGCGTTCCGGCGGCGGCCGGGACATTTTACGCGGCTGCGGCGGCGCTGCGCGTGCCGGAACTCACGGAAACGCGCGAGACGCTCCTCGGCAGATTCCGCCGGGATACAAAAGCCGTTTGATAAAATTCGAACACTATATGTTACCTGACATCAATCGCGCGATCCGGTTGCAGATTCTGGACGACCGGGCGGCCGAATTGACAAAGGAGATCGCCGCGCTGCCCCGGCATATTGCCGAGATCGGGAAAAAGCTGGAAGCGCACCAGCGCCGGCTGGACCACGATCGCGCCGCGCTCGTGGCGAATCAGAAAGACCGGAAGCGCATCGAGGGCGAGATCCAGGCGAACGACCAGAAGATCTCAAAGCTCAAGACGCAGACGATGGAAGCGAAAACGAACGACCAGTACAAAGCCTTCCAGCATGAGATCGAGTTCTGCCAGCAGGAAATCCGCCGCCATGAAGACCGCATTCTCGAGTTGATGGCGGAGTCCGAGCCGCTGGACAAGGCGGTCAAAGCGGCGGAAGCGGCGATGGCGTCCGAAAAGAAACAGGTCGACGAGGAAAAGGCCAAAGCGCAGGAGCGCACGGCCGTGGATCGCAGGGAAATCGAAGGCCTCAGGCAGGAACGAACGAAGATTCTGGCCGAGATGGACGATCCGAAGATCGCTTCCGAATACGAGCGGATTCGCAAGGGGCGCGCGGGCGTGGCGATCGCCGAAGTGGTGCAGGGGCGCTGTTCGAAATGCAATATGCTGCTGCGGCCACAGTTCCTGCAGGAGATCAAACGCGGCGACGCGGTGATGATCTGCGAGAGTTGCAAGCGGATGCTTTACTGGAATCCGCCGCAGAGCGTGGAAGATCTGGCGTCGGCGGGCCGGTAAAGTCTTCAGCTCGGTTCCGGCGCGCGGGCGCTGAGTCCCGCCTTTTTCGCGTTTGAGCGGCGCGGCGCCAATCTCCTTTGAATCGACCGCGGCGGCACGCTTGCTTTCGCCGCAGCCATTGCCGTTGCGCTCGTGACGCTGAGGGTGGCTTCGGACGTCACCCCATCCTGCGTCCTGACATTGACGAAGACATTGCTTGCGGTGCCCGCCGGTATCGGCACGTTGATTTGATAGAGCCCGGCGGCGGTGGGGGTGAGCCCGGCGAAATCGATCGTCGTCGCCGGTACAAGGCTGAAATCCACATGGATCGTCGCAGCATCCACGGTGTTATACGGGGGGCTTGAGAGCGCGGGCCCGCCATCGGGCGCCACCGCGGGGGTGACAGCGCCGAGTCCGCCGGCATAAATGACGATGGTTTCGCCGATCTTCGCGGGACTGCTGGAAGAAACCGCACTGTAGTCGGCGTGCTGCGCGGCCGCCGGGCCGATGCCAACAGGTTGCGCAAAGACTCCGGGCGCGGTGTTGCTCGTGTAGACGGTAACCGGATTCGAGAGCGCGCCGTTGTTCGACACCTGAACGGTCGCATACAAGACATTATTGAGGGGGCTGATGGATGACGGCACGAGCGCGGTAATCATGGTCGGGCTCACGTAGTCGAGCGGCGCCGCGATCCCGTTGACGGTGACTTGCACATTGCCGAGCGTGGTTGGCAGTGGGAGGCTTTTCGCCTCCACCGTCCCGCCGGCCATGCCCGTGCCGAACAGCGAGATGAATTCGTTCGGCGCAATCGGGTTGGTAATGGGAGCGAAGTTCGCCGAACTGACCACGCCGAGAGGGTTCAGATAAACACCGCTTCCCGAATAGGTCTGCGTGGCAAGCCCGAGAGTGAGGGAGTAGAGCGGATAGGCGCCCGTGGCTGTGCCGAGCGCGATGAATGCCTTGCCGTTTGCGCCCAGGGTGAACTGATAAGGCAGGTCGGCGGGCGCGATGGTCCCGTTCCCCTGCACGGTGTAATCGCTGTCGAACGTGTAATCGTAGACGGCATAAGTCAGCGCCTGAATCCGGTTGTGGAAAAGCGACGTGCCGGCGCCGTTCGCATTCGCGGAACCGTAAAACGCATCGATGGAGTTCGCGGTCAGCCCGGTGGTATCGACCTGTTCTTCGAGCGCCCCCAGGTAGTAGATCGCGTTCGCGGTGGCGTTCGACGCGCCGGTCAGAGAGCGAATCCCCACCAGCACATCGAAGCCGGCGGGCGAGCCGCCGAGAATAATATTTCCGTCCGCGGAGATGTAGAAAGTCTTGCCGCCGCTCACAAGCTGCGCACTCTGCGCCGCGCCGAAATCGATGGTCCCGCTGCCTTCGCCAGAAAGCGAATACGTAACCCCGTGCACTGTCTGGTTCAAGGGCGTTCCGCCGAGATTGGCGCCCACTCCGGATACCGCGACGCTCCCCATGTTGCCCGCGCCATCGGCGGTCAGATTAAAGGACGCCTCACGCACCGCCGCAATACTGGCGCCCGGAAAGTCGATGGCGCCGGCGGTGTAACTCCCGCTCAGGGCGCTGTTCGATACTTTCGCGCCGGCGGGAATCCCGATCAGGAGCGTGACATTGGTCCCTTCAGTGGCGCTGGCGACGAACGCCGAAGGAGCATTACCGGACACGCCGCCGATCCCGGAGACGCCGCCGAAATCGTAATCGGCCGGATCCGCGAGGCTTTGCATCACCAGAAAACCGTTCGGGGCGACCTGATACGCGCCGGTCAGCGCGAGCGCCGTGTTGGTTGTAATCGTCCCGCCGGCGAGCGTTGTTCCATGCCCTTTGAAAGTGTAGTTGCCCTGGCCATCGAAGGTTACGACGCCGATCGCGCTGCCGGCAGCGGTCACCGCCCCATCCGAGGTTCCGGTTGTCAGAACTTCGCGGACGAAATAATCCCCGCGGAGCGTCCCGTTCCCGCTGGTGTCGAACTTCTGCGCGGATGCGGTGGCGGCGAGGAACAGGGCCGCGGCGATCGTCTTCAGATAATTTGCCTTCATGCGATTGACCCCTTCAGTGTATCGACCGGGAACCGGGGGATGGGAAGATGGAGACTCACCCCTGCAATGGAAACAGAGAGCAAAAGTACGTTCCTCGAAGAACTGCGCTGGCGTGGATTTCTGGATGCGGCGGGGTCGGCGACAACCGGCGAGGACCTGGATGCCTGGCTTTCAGAATCCAGGCGCACGATGTATGTCGGATTCGACCCCACGGCGGATAGTCTCCACCTCGGGAACCTGATCCCGGTGATGGCGCTCGCGCACGCGCAACGTCACGGACACAGGCCGCTGGTGCTGGTGGGCGGCGGAACCGGTCTGATTGGCGATCCCAGCGGGAAGGCGTCCGAGCGCGCGTTGCTGGCCGAAGACAAAGCCGGTTCCAACGCCCGCGTGATCCGCTCGCAGCTGAGCCGCTACTTCGACCTTTCATCCGAAGACAAGGCGCTCATGCTGAACAACGCGGACTGGCTCCTGAAGCTCAACCTGCTCGCTTTTCTGCGCGATATCGGCAAGCACTTTTCGGTCAACGAAATGATCAAGCGCGATTCCGTGCGCACGCGGCTCGAAGAACGCGATCAGGGGATCTCATACACCGAATTCAGTTACATGCTGATGCAGGCTTACGACTTTCTCTACCTGTTTCAACACTACGATTGCACCGTCCAGATGGGCGGCAGCGACCAGTGGGGCAATATCCTCTCCGGCAAGGACCTGATACGCCGGGTGGAAGGCAAGCGCGCCGAAGGGATTACTTTCCCTCTGCTCACCACCTCGAGCGGCAGGAAGTTCGGCAAGAGCGAGGAGGGCGCAATATGGCTCGACGCCGAGCGCACCAGCCCTTACCGGATGTATCAATACTGGCTGCAGACGGCGGATGCCGACGCCGTCCGCTACCTGAAGCTGTTCACGTTCCTCGACCGGGCTCGCATAGAGGAACTGGAACAGGAGGTTGCGGAGCGGCCGGGGAAACGCGAAGCGCAGCGCGTGCTGGCGGCCGAATCAACGGCCATTGTGCATGGCGCGCCTGCAGTGCAATCGGTGGAAGCGGTCAGCCGGATTCTGTTCCAGGCTTCGGATGAAGTTCCCTCCGCTCAGACGGTGGCGATGCTGGCTCGCGAGATGCCGGTCACGGAGATCGAGAGGATGGAATTCGAAGCGGGCATCGGCCTCGTGGAACTGCTGGTGCGCACGCGTCTCGCCGAGAGCAAAGGCGCTGCGCGGAAGCTGATCGAAGGGGGCGGCGTGTACCTGAACAACGAACGGCAAAGCCAGATGCAGAAGTTCGTGTCGCCGCAAGATTTACGCTGGCCGAACGCGATTCCGCTGCGGGCGGGCAAGAAGAATTATCATCTGATCCTGATTCGCTGAGGAAAGCCTACGTGCCCCAGGCGTTCTGGACCTGCCTGCGGACGAATTGCAGATCTTTGGTCATCGCGCCCAGTTCATCCTGCGGGCGATACTCCATATGAATGGAAACCGGCCCGGTGAAGCGCGCCTGCGCGAGGATGCGGAAGAACGCCTGCCAATCGACCATCCCTTCGCCCAGAGGGCACATCTGCATCCTCCACGCATCGCCCGATTTGACCCAGGTAAAGTCCTGCAGCGCGACGGCCCGCAGGCGCGGCAGCGCCAGACGGAGCGCAATTTCCCAGCCGGAGACGCCGCCCTCCGCGGTGGCCTGGGAGGGATCGAAATAATAGCCCACCAATGCCGGATCCATGTCGCCGATGACCGATTGCGCATCCCAAAGGGCCTCGCCCACGTAGCCGCCCGCCCGGTTGGGGAACATCGCGGTCATGCCGGCCCGCTGGCCATAAGCCACCAGACCCGCCAGATCGCCGCGGACCTGGGCGAGACGCCGCGGAATGTCCGATGGCGCGGTGCTCCCGTTGAATCCGTACGGCCAGAAACCCAGCCTGTAAAGATGCACCTGCGTGTGCCCCGCGATGGCGAGTATCGGGTATGCCGTGGGATCGTTGATCGTGGTCAGCGTGGTCGAGATCGCGGGAACTTCGATACCCGCTCCACGCACGCTTTCGAAGGCGCGAACCAGATCGACATTGGTAATGTGGGGATTCACGTGGCCGCCGTCCATTACCGTGAGATCCACGCCGTCGTACCCGATCTGCTGCGCGATTTTGCCAAGCTCCGGATAGGGCACTTTGGCCAGGTTCTGCGAATACGCGCAAATCAGCGGGGTGGCGCGCGGCGGCTGGGCGACGCCGGCCTTCGGGCCGCCATCTTTTTCAGCGGCGGCCTGGGGACGGGCGTTGGGCGCCAGCACGGCGGCCCCGAGCGCGGCTATGGCGTGCCGCCGGGTCAGGAGACGCCCCGTTCGCGTCCGGTTTGTGCGAACATGATTCCGGAGGAAAGTGGATTCCGGGTGAACATCACCTCGATTGTAGCCCTGAAATGAACCGGCTGAAGAGTCTGGCGGCGCCCATCGCGGAATCCGGCAGCGCGAACGCGACCGTGCGGGCGGGCCTGCGGATGGCTGCGTCCGCCCTGCTGCTTTGGTCCGCCGCGGGCCTGAGCCGTTTTCTGGGCTCGAACCGGCCCATTGCGGCTATGGTGCAGTTGCTTGCGGTACTGGCGATTGCAGCCCGGGGCGACTGGATTCTGGCGCTTTTCTCGTCCATGGTCGCCAGTCTTGCTTTCGGCTTCTACTTCATCGAGCCGCTGAGAACTTTCCGTGTGACGACGCTCGAAGGCGCGCTCACCTTCGTGGCGATGGCGCTGACGGCGTCGATCGGCAGCCAGCTTACGATCCGCGTGCGGCGGCTGGCGGAGGAGGCAGTTCGCCGCCGCGAGGAAATGGAGCGCCTGAACCATCTCGGCAAAGTCCTGCTGGCATCCGGCACACTGACCGAGGCGGCGGAGAACGCAGTGCGGGAAGTAGTGAATCTGTTCGGGCTCAGGCGCGCGGTGCTGCGCGTTGAAGGCATTCCCGAGTCTTTTCAGGCCGGGTCTTTTCAGGCCGGGGCTTTTCAGGCCGGGGCTTTGCGTCCCGGGGCAGCGGCCTCCGATCGGATTTCGATTGTGCCTCTTGAGGCCGAATCCGGCGCGGACGTTCTGGAACTCCACGGCGCCCGGCTTTCGGACGAGGTTCGGAACGCGCTTGCCAGTATGATCGGCCTTGCGCTGGAACGGGCGCGGACGGCGGAAGAGCGCGCGGAAATCAAAGCCATCCGGCGGGGGGAAGAGCTCAGATCCACCGTTCTGAATGCGCTGGCTCACAACTTCAAGACGCCGCTGACTTCGATCAAGGCGGCGGCGTCCATCCTGTGCGGACCGGGCAGCGTCCTCTCCGCGGACCAGCGTGAGCTGGCGGTCGTGGTCGAAGAGGAAACGGACCGGCTGCACCGGTTGATTCGCGAGTCGCTCGAGCTCGCGAAACTGGAAGGGCGGCGCGCCAATCCGGCCACCGAGGAATGCCGGATCACGGGCATCGTGGAACGGGTCACCGCGAGAATGGCGCGCTATTTCCGGGATCGCAGGTTTATTATCGAGATACCCGAGGATCTTCCTGCGATTATGGGCGACAGTTTTTTGCTGGAGCAGATGCTGCTGCAGGTTGTGGACAACGCCTGGAAATATTCGCGGCGCGGCACGCCGATCCGGATATCCGCCGCGCTCTCGGAGCGTAACATCGTGCTGACGGTTCGCAATGAGGGCGACGAAATACCGGAAGAGGAGCGGGGCAGGATATTCGATAAGTTCTACCGCGGCGCGAGGGACCGGGACACGGTTGAGGGTACCGGGCTGGGGCTGACGATCGCGAAAACGATCGCGGAGACTTACCAGGGGAAATTCTGGCTCGACACGGAGCCCGAGGGGCCGGCATTTCATTTCGCGCTTCCAGTCGAGGCGGCGGAGGTCCAAACGACGGAGATCCAGGCGAAAAAGAGGCTACATGATAGAGAACCGCACCATATTACTCATTGACGACGAACCCCAGATCCGGAGGGTACTGCGCACCAGTCTGAGCGCGCAATGGGCGAACGTGATCGACCTGCAGAACGGCGAGGAGGCCCTCGAACTGCTGCGCGAGAAAACCGTGGACCTGATTCTTCTGGACATGAACATGCCGGGGATGGGCGGCATCGAAACCTGCCGCGCCATTCGCGCCGGCTGGGACGTTCCGATCATCATCGTCTCGGTGCGCGATTCGGACCGCGACAAAGTGGAAGCGCTGGACGCGGGCGCCGACGACTTCGTATCGAAACCGTTCAGCGTCGATGAACTGATGGCGCGGATTCGCGCCGCATTGCGCCGGACAGGCTTTGCGACGGATACGACGCCGAAACATATTTCATTGCCGAATCTGGAGGTCGATTTCGAGCAGCGGCGGGTGATTGCGGGCGGCGCGGCTGTCAGGCTGACCCCGACGGAGTTCGATATTCTGCGGTATCTGGTGTCCCAGGCCAATAAGCCCGTGCCGCACCGGCGCCTGCTGCAGGCGATCTGGGGGCCGGATTACAGCGACCAGATCGAGTATCTGCGGGTGTTCATCAATCAGCTGCGGAAGAAGATCGAGCCGCCCGGACCGAAGCCGACGTTTATCACGACGGAACCGCGCATCGGGTACCGGTTTGTGCTGGCGGAGGGAGGGGAATCGCGGGAGCCTGCCGCGGCTTCGTGAAGCGGGTACGGGTGTGCGTGTACACTGAATGTATTCGGGCTGTGGCGCAGCCTGGCTAGCGCGCTTGCTTGGGGTGCAAGAGGTCCCGGGTTCAAATCCCGGCAGCCCGACCAACCCTTTCAATCAGATGCGGGAGATTGCCACGGCTCCCGCAAAACCACTATAGATGAATTTGTAGATGTGAGGGGACGGTGATTGTGGACATCGCAAATCTGTCAGGTCCCGGCATAGACGAGTTCGTATTAAGGCATCTGGCCGACTGGCATATCGAAGCGCTAACCGACATTCAGTCGAAAGCGGTGCAGGCTGGTATCGCGGCTGGCAACAGTATGATCGTCAGCGCGCCGACTTCATCGGGTAAGACGCTCATCGGTGAGATTGCAATTCTTTCGGCACTGCGATCCGGGTCGCGGGCAATCTACCTCGTGTCTCATCGAGCCTTGGCGGACCAAAAATATGTTGACTTCGTGTCGAGGTTCGGAGAGCGCTCTGCCGATCCCCTTGCGTCCGTCGGTCTCGACACCGGTGACCGGAGCGAGGGAGATATTGACGCGCAGTTGGTTGTTGCGACCTACGAAAAGGCGTTTGGCCTAATTCTCACCGGTCAACTTAAACCAGAAAACGCCTTGGTTGTCGCGGACGAGCTTCAAATCCTCGCTGACCCTTCGCGGGGTCCTGAGATCGAGACGCTTTGTGCCATATTTCGGCAGCGTGGACTGAAACAGTTCGTGGCGCTAACCGCGACCGTTGAGAATGCCGCCGATTTAGCAGGATGGATGCAGTGTGATCTGGTCTATAGTAGCCACCGCGACGTTCCCCTTCATCAAGAGATTTGGTATGAGGACAGCGTGTATCGGACCACGTTTGGCCATGATACGGGAAGAACTATCGACGATAGGGCGGCTTCGTCGACTGAGGTTATGAACGTTGTGGGCAGGCTTCTTAAACTCGGCTGCGGCCCCGTGCTCGTATTCACGGAGAGCCGGGGAGAGGCGATGCGTTACGCGGAGGAGTTCGGTAAGAGTCGGCCGAGAGCGAGCGAAGGGCTTGCCTTGGCCGAGCAGCTGGATTTGTACTCGGAGCCGACAGAATCTTCCGAACAACTGCGAGGGAATGCCGAAAGGCGGGTTGCGTTTCATACTGCGGATCTGTCGCCACAGGAACGCCAAGTTCTCGAGTCCGGGTTCTCCGGGTCGAAGTTTGAAGTGTGTTTCGCCACAACCACACTCGCGGCGGGGGTTAACTTTCCATTTCGATCTATCGTCTTTCCTAAGCTCACGTTTCAGTTCGGTGATCGGAAAGGATCACATCTGGTGCGTGCAGACTACCGGAACATGTCAGGACGGGCAGGGCGGTTGGGGATGCACGAAGACGGGTTCGCTATTCTGCTCCCTCAAAACAAAGTGGAACTCGCCCATGCAAATCGACTTGTTCAGCCTGACAATGATCGGTTGGATTCGCAGTTTGTAAATCTAAGCGTTCGAAAATCAATACTCGGGCTGATCGCGGCGCGACTGGCGAGCAACTTTGTCGAGGTCATCGCCTTCTTCGAAAACACACTGTACTGGTATCAGACGCTGGAACGGAACCCGAAGAAATTAGAGACTGTCAGAAGCGAGTCGTCGGCCGCGATCACTTGGCTCGTTTCCAATAGGCTGATTCGCGAAGTCGACGGCACACTCCTCATCACTCCGCTCGGTCAGGCAACTGCGCTGTCCGGCCTCTTGCCTGCCACCGCAGTTCAACTCGCAGACATGTTGCGCCGACTGGGCGCCACTATTTCCGCCTCATTCGAGGAATGGATTCCCGGCCTAATCTACGCTGTCTGCGAAAGCGCCGAATTTCGAGCCGAAAGGCCATCGCGATTCTTGCCATATCCGACGCAACAGCGGTATGACGCTGTTGGGTTCTGGTCAACCCAGAAACTACCTGTTGAACTCGATCAGACGGACTTAAAACTGGCCCAATGCGCTCAGGGAATGGCCCTTTATGTCGACGGTTTGGCAGAACGGAAAATCGCCCATGCAACCGGTGTCTCGTCAGGCTCTGTTCGCCGTCTGTCGGGGGATGTCGCGTGGGTATTGGACGGTTTGCACAAGTTAAGTTCTGTGCCCGATCTCGCGTGCCCACAAACTTTGAGTAACCAGATTGCGATGTTGGCGCGGCGTGTTCGCTGGGGCGCACCGGCGGAGGTATTGGACGTAATGCGCGTTGCGGAGCGCCATTCAGTGCCCGGATTTGGCCGACAGCGGGCTATGGCGCTTTTCGCCCAAGGCATCAAGACAATTCACGACGTGCTGGCAACGGCGAATGAGCACCTTGCCAAACTATTAGGCAACAGCGTGCCACGTGCGAAGGCTCTCCTTTCTGCTGCTTCAAGTGCTGCGGGGCTGGGGCCGAGCCGCCTTGAGTTGACGCACAGGCGTCTCGCGAAGAGCCTCGGCATCGAGAAACTGGTCGTGGCCTGCGATAATGCGCTTGGGTGTGAATACGAGGAGGCCATTACAGCGCTGCTCCGCATTGAGACTACCTGGGTTGTAACGGTTCTCGACGACGGCGTTCGTCAGAATGTCCCGGACATGCTGATCGAACTGGGAGACCTGCAGGCTCTGATCGAATGCAAAACCTGCACGAAATCGCCGCCGTTAATCAAGAAAGAAGAAGCTTGGGCGGTCATCCAGAAGGGCGCGGATTTCGACAAGACCATGCGGCGGGTCACGTTAGGAAAACCCGCTTTCGACGAGACAAGTAAGGGCAAAGCAGCAGCTTCGAACGATATTGCTTTAGTTGAACACCACGTCTTCATGGAGGGACTACTACGGGTTCATGCCGGCACACTGTCGCCCGAGCAGTTTCTGAAGTGGCTGACTACTCCGGGCGTTACCGAAATTGAGCGTCTCTCCGGCACTCCTTCGTTTGCGATTTCTTAAGCCTTGCGACATTTACAACCCCTGCCTTTAGTCGCATCATTTGTGCCCATGACGGAGAAGGCGGTCACTCCCATCCCTGTTCCAATTTCAGAAAGGAACATCGTCAAAATTAGACGCGCCAGCGTGTTTTTGGGAGTCGAGGAGCGCCTTCAGCGCGCCGTTTGCTTCGTTGATGTGGTGCATATCTTGGCCGTCACCGCCGACATCCGGATGGTGGCGTTTAGCGAGTTCCCTATAGCCGTTCTGGACAATTTGCTCCATCCAGGACGCGGCTGAATTCGATGCACTGCTTCGTGCGGGGTCGTCAACGCGATATGTGGGGCGCAAGCATCTCGGACACATGCCCTCGTGTTCCGAGCAGACAACTGCCGGAAACAGTGGGAACTCGCCTCTGCGGTATACTGCGTCGCAAATACAGCAGCAAGGAGGCTGTGCTTCAAGATCGGACGAGCACAATCCGCAGAGAATCGCATCGCTCATTTGCGGGTCAAATTGCTGCGTGGCGCATACTGCGCAGATCCTAGTCTGGTTGGACTGACTCGGGTCTTTGCTGTGTGTCGGGCAAGAATACGGGCGCATGCTCATGCGATTCGCCGGAGAATCTTAGTGTATTCATTATTGTAGTACTGGACTGGCTCGGGCGTGGAGTCCTGCCGGAGTCCAAACGGCCCGAACGCGCGTTTTGGCGTCCAGTTGGCGTCCAAATCGCCTCGCCTTAAGTCTTTTGTTTTCAGTGAGGATAGTCCGCAGGTTGATTGTTCTTCTTGCCTGGGGTGCAAGAGATCCCGGGTTCAAAGGTTCAAATCCCGGCAGCCCGACCAGATTCCTCAAAGAGTTACAGCCAGGACATCTTGCCGATTCCGTTTTTTTGGACTCCAGTTGGAGTCAGCCGAGGCAAGCCAGACCTCCGCTGGTGGCGAGTTCTTCGAGTCGATCGACTCAACGTCGGATGCGGCGGCTTCTTCAAAACGAAACACGATGCGCCAGTTGGCCCTCACGGTCACAGACCAAAAGCCTCTCAATTCGCCCTTCAGCGGATGAAGACGATACCCGGGAAGATCAAGTGCCCGCGGCGCGGAGGTCTTATCGAGGATGGTCGAAATCTCCTCAACCGTATCCCCCCGTGGAATCGGCCGTTCTCCGGTTTCCAACCCGTGCCGGGCGCTATAGCCCGTGGTCCGCAGGCGCCTCCGCAACCGGCGCGCCATGCCGCAGCGGAATGCTCCGCAACAGCAGATTCAGCACCACGGCCGCCGTCATGATCGCGGCGCTCGAAACAAAAATCAGATTGATTCCGTGCACCAGCGCGAACCGCACATTCCCCAGCAGCGCTTTGAGCAGCGGAAGCCCGTGCGGGTACCCGCCGAACATCGTATCCAGTTCCGGACGCATCTGCGCCAGCATCAGAGGATTCGAGAACGGCTTCACGAGCGTCGCCGGGGTGCCCGCCGGCACGCCTTTCGCAAAATCGCGCTGGTAGTTGGTGAGCAGCACGGTGCCGAAGACGGCCACGCCCACGGTGCTGCCGATCGACCGGAAGAAAGTGGGCAGAGCGCTCGCCGCGCCCATATGTTCCCGCGCCGCCGCATTCTGAATGGCCACCGTATAGACCGGCATCAGCAGCCCCATCCCGAACCCCGCAATCAGCATGCCCGCCAGCACGTCGCTGTTCTTCGTGGTCGAGTCCATGCGCGCGAACAGAATCATCCCCGCCGCCACCAGGATCGAACCCGCAACCGCCGAGGGCTTGTAGGTCAGCCAGCGCAAATTGATCTGCCCCGTCAGGATGCTTCCCACCACCGAAGACAGCAGCAGAGGCGTCAGCAGATTGCCCGATTCCGTGGCCGAAACGCCCAGCACCCCCTGCATGAACAACGGCAGGTAAATGATCACGCCGAACATCCCCATCCCGAGGATGAACGACGCCGCCGAACTCATCCCGATCACCGGATTGCGGAACAATACCAGCGGAATGAGCGGCTCCACCGCTTTGGTTTCGAAATACAGAAACGCCGCCAGCATCGATACCGAGAAGACGAGCAGGAAATCGACGCGCCCCGACGCCCAGCCGTAATCCGTAACCCACGTCAGCGCCAGCAGCAGCGGCACGATGCAGAGGATCAGCGTCGTCACGCCCGCCCAGTCGATCGACCGCTTCACGCCTTCCGGACGCCAGTAGGGGAATTCAAAATAGATGGCGATAATCGCCACAATGCCCACCGGCAGGTTGACGTAAAAAGCGGCGCGCCACGAAATGTGGTCCGTCAACCACCCCCCGAGCGTGGGTCCGAAGATCGAGGCGAGCCCGTACGTGGCGGCGAAGAACCCCTGGTATTTGCCGCGCTCGGCGGGCGAAAAGATGTCCCCGATGATGGTGAACGCAAGGCCCATCATCATCCCTCCGCCAATGCCCTGCAGCCCGCGCGAGATAATCAGCTGGTTCATGCCGTCGAGCGGAACCGGCAGCTTGCCCGCGGCGCCGCACAGCGCCGAGGTCAGCATGAACATCCCGGCGCCCGTCAGGAAGAACCACTTGCGCCCGTAGATATCGGAGAGCCTCGCGAAAATCGGGATCGCCAGCGTGGAACAGAGCAGATAGGTCGTCGCCACCCACGGATAACGGTCGAAACCGGAAAGCTGGGCGATGATGCGCGGTTCCGCCGTACCCACAATCGTCTGGTCGAGCGAAGCGAGCAGCACGGAGAGCAGCAGTCCGGTCATGGTGCCCAGCAACTGGGCCCGCGTCAGCCGGACGATTCCCGACGTGTGATATTTCAGTGGCAAAGACGGCCTTTCGCTCTTAAATATTTTTGAGAATAATACCTAGCCCTGCACTATATCTCCGTGACCATCGAAGCAGAGACCGGCAAATGGGAAGTGCAACTCCGCAAAGGCTGCGTGGAATTGGCCATCCTTGCCAGCCTCTGGCCCGAGAGACTCTACGGCCTGCAGATGCTGCGCCGTCTGGAGTATTTTTCCGGTCTGACCGTCTCGGAGGGCACCATTTATCCCCTCCTGAGCCGGCTCAAAGCGGCTGGACTGGTCGAGGCGCAATGGGAGCAGGCGCCGCCCGGACATCCCCGCAAATACTACAGCCTGACGGAGGCCGGGAGGCGCCGCGTTCTGGAAATGGCTCGCCTGTGGTCGAAATTCACGGAAAATATAGACCAGTTACTGGTCCCCCTCGAAAGCGTCGGCCAGGCTCCGCCTGACTGAGCGGCAGTCACGCGCCCACCTGCGCCTGGGTTTGTACCTGCTCATGGCGCGCGCGCGCGATCTGTTTCCGCTCCCGCAGATACCCGAAAAATTCTCCGCCTTCACGCAGACGGCGAACCAGCATCTGGCGGTCCGTGGCCATCTCCCGCAGGAAGCGCAGAATCGGCCGGTGACGGAAATAGAATCTGCGGTACATCCGCTCCACGGCATCCTCGATCTCATCCGGCGAAAGATGGCTGTAACGGAGGGTGGACACCTGGATGCCCTTGCCGGACAATTGCAGGGCGCTGCTGTCGATCCATCCGTTCGCGGTGGCCTGTTTGTAGAGCTCGGTCCCGGGGTAAGGGGCGGCGATCGAGACCTGGATCGAAAAAGGATCGATCTCCTCGGCGAAGCGGATGGTTTCCTCGATCGTCTCCTGCGTCTCGATCGGCAGCCCGATCATGAATGTGCCGTGGACGCGGATTCCCAGCTTGCGGCAGTTCCGCATGAATTCGCGCGCCGTATCGAGCACCAGGCCCTTTTTGGTCCGGTTCAGGATCTGCTGGTTGCCGGATTCGAAACCCACCAGCAGCAGCCGCAGCCCGTTGTCGCGCAACTGCCTGAGCGTTTCGTAATCCAGATGCGCCCGGGCGTTGCATGACCAGGTGAGGCCCAGCTTCTTCATCCCCTTCGCAATCTCAACGGCGCGCGGTTTGTCGATGGTGAAGGTGTCGTCGTCGAACATCCACTCGCGCACCCGGTCGCCGAAGAGTTCCTTGCCCATTTCAATCTCTTTGATCACCGCTGCGGGAGACTTGGTGCGATAGGCATGGCCGCCGATGGTCTGCGGCCACAGGCAGAAGGTGCATTTGGCCGGGCAGCCGCGTCCCGTGTAAAAGGATACATATGGATGCTGCAGGTAGCCGATGAAGTATTTCTCGATCTTGAGATCCCGGTGATAAACGGGAAGCACGCTCGGCATCGAATCCCAGTCGTGAATGAGCGCGCGTTCGGGATTGTGTTGAATCCGGCCGGCGGCGTCGCGCCAGCTTAAACCCGTGATTTCGGACCAGGGCTTTCCCTGGGCGACCTCGACGCAGGTGTAGTCGAACTCGTTGCGGCAGACGAAGTCGATGGCGGGGGACGTTTTGAGCGTCTCCGACGGCAGTATCGCGACGTGCGCCCCGATCAGGCCGATCTGCGCATGGGGATTCTTCTCTTTGATGGCTTCGGCGCACTGGACGTCGTTGGCCAGAGACGGCGTGCTGGTGTGGAGAATAAACAGCTCGTAATCGTTGGCGATCGCGAGCACGTCTTCCATGGTCTGGTGGTGCGGCGCGGCGTCCATCAGTTTGCTGCCGGGAACCATGGCCGCCGGCTGAGCGAGCCAGGTCGGGAACCAGTAGGACGTGATTTCGCGTTTTGCCTGATAACGCGCGCCGGCCCCCCCGTCGAATCCGTCGAAGGATGGGGGGCTGAGGAATAGGGTCTTCTTCACAACTGTATTCTCCCCGATTGCGGTGAGCGCCGCATCGTTTCATTTCGTCTGGAACCGAATCTATTCATTTTTGCACGGTGTCGCTTTGCATGGTGTCGCTTTGCATGGTGTCGCTTTGCATGGTGTCGCTTTGCATGGTGTCGCGCGGTTCAAAAGCGCAAGAGCCGCCGGGCGCGGCGCCAGCCATCGGAGGAACCACCCGTTCAGCCGTGTTCGGCGGCTGGACTTGCGCGTATTTCTTAGAAGAGAACATCGAAATCGGCCGTGTAGCGGCGGCGGAATTCGCCGAAGAACAGACCGTAGACCGGATCGGCTGTATTGACATGCACGCTGATCGGGTTGAAGTGGTCGGTCAGGTTGGAACCGGAGACGCCGAACCGGACGGAGTATTTTTCCGTCACTTTGAAATCCTTGGTAACGCGCACGTCCACGGAAAATGCGTTCGGGAAGCGGGCCTGATTGGGGATGCCCGCGTATTGCTGCGCCGCGTTGAGGGGGGACCAGGGGAAACCGGTACGGTACTCCACCTTCGGCATCACCCGCATCTTGTACGGCAGACCCACCGTTCCCCAGGCCAGGAACCGGTTCGGCGTGTCGCCGGGCAGAAAGGTGCGCGCATCGGGCAAGATGACGGCCGGCGGGAAGTTTGCCAGAAAAGTATTGAATTCGTTCAGATTACCGACGCTGTAGCTGTGCACGTAAGAAAGGTAAATCTGGCTCTCCTGCCCGGCGCTGGCGGCCGCGGTCAGTTCCAGCTGCCGGAGGCGCGAACTGCCGCTGCCGTTCAGAACGAACGCATGGGTCGTATCCGTGACCTGTGGAGTGAGCACGATCAGACCCTCCGAATGGCTCAGCAGATAGTTGGCCCGCAACCGCAGCCGCGGGCTCACGATTTGCTCCGCCTGGAGATTGGAATTGATGCTGTAGGGCGCGAAGTTCCCCGGCACGCCGTTTTCCCGGTAAATCAGAGGCGAATGGCTGGGGGCCGCGGCTTCCGTGAGGTTGAAGTACCGGAAGGGGCCGCTCAGTATCGTGCCACCGGGGTTGTAAGTCGTGACGATCTGGTCCGGGTAAAGGGCGAAGCCGTAGACGTTCAGGGGAACGCGGTCGTAGAACACGCCGGTACCCGCCCGGAAAATGGTCCGCCCGCTTCGGAACGGGCTGTAAACAAGTCCCGCGCGCGGCCCCACCCGCCATGAATCCGTGACTTCCTGCTGTTCGACGCGGAGCCCGAGATTCACCGCCAGTCTGGAATTCACGGTCCACTGATCCTGCCCGAAGAAGGCGGATTCCACGTCCGTCCTCGCTATGGGGCGCCCGGGCGTAAAGCTGATATTCTCCAGCAGCGCGCCCGAAGCATCGAGGATATTCACCGGATTCTCCTGAATGAGCGCATGCTCGGTGCTTCCACCGACCACGGAGCCGAACTTGAGGTTATGCGTACCCCATAGCTGCTTCGCCAGGGACCATGTTTCACGCCACTCGACGCGGGACGACGTGCGCGTCTGCCGGCTGAAGTAATTCCCCTGGTTCATGAAAGGGGTCAGCGTCATGTCGAGGTTGCCCTGCGGCCATACTCCGGAACGAAAACTGGTCACCGAAATGGCGCTGTCGAGGAGTGTGCCCCGGATGGAAGTATGTTCCACGACATTGCCGGAGTAGCTGGAATCGGCGGTGTTGGGCGTGACCGGCTCGGGATTGAAGAAATCGAGATTTGCGTACCGGTTATGGTGGTTCGCCACGTGAAAAGTCGCGTCGAGGATATTCGCCGGGTTGATCGTGTAGTCGATCGCGGTCAGGGAGTTGTAGCCTTCGCTGCGAGCCTGGTTGTTCGGAAACGGGAGCGTGATGACCGGAATGGCGCGCACTTCGTACTGTACCGACTCGAGAATGTAGAGGCGATTCGGGATCACCGGACCGCCGAAATTCACGCGCGGCGTGGCGGACCGGAGCCCGACCATGTGCCAGCTGCGCCAGCGGAACTCCGGGAGCGGGTCGTTCAATTCGAACTTCCATTTGTCGCCCGCCTTGCGCGTCTCCACCGAGACCACATCCGCCGTGAAGCCGCCGTATTCGGCCAGAAAAGGACTGGTCAGGACGCTCATGCTCCGGATACTGTCGATCGGCACGGTGGCGCCGAATTGGCCCGTCGCGGGATCCGAAGCGGTGGCCGAGTTCACCAGCAGGGCGCTCCGGTGCTCGCCGCTGCCGGAAAGACGCAACTGGCCGTCCGGCAGGCGCACCACACCGGGCGCCAGTGGGAGAGCCTCGCTCACGGTCCGGGGGCGGTCCGGCATGTCTTTCACCTGCTGGCGTTCGAGCACGGCTGGAGTGTTGGCTTCGTCGAGGGGCGTATCGATAACTCCCTGGACCGTGATGCTGTCAGTGCGGGTTCCCCCGGTAGTGAGGACAGCGTCAATGCTGTTGACGCCGCCGTCGCCCGGCTCCACGTCAACATCGGTGGTCAGCTCATCGAAACCTTTGGCCAGGATCGTCAGCCGGTAGCGGCCCGGAGTCAGGTTCTCGAAGCGGGCTTCACCCGAATCCCCGGTTTTCCCGGTCCGCGGGGCGAACGTGCCGCCGGGAGGCGGACTTCCGGGCGGGGTCTGGAGCGTCACGGTCGCGTTCGCAACTACTCTGCCCTGCAGGGTATGAGTGGTTACTACCAGCGTCGTGACCGCGGGCGGCTGGGCAACGGCGACCGATGCCACCAGCATCCCGCACAGACGAAGCCATTCCGGCGCGGGCGCGGCGAACGCTGAGGCAGGACACCGGCGTCCAGACGATGTCATCAGTACTACTTTAGCGTGCGCCTCCAGCCTTCCTGGAGATTCGCGCGCAGGACTACGCGCTCATTTTGGACCAGTCCAGCATCTCGCGCGTCAGATCCGAGGAGCAGCTTGAATATGCAGAGCCGAAATCGAGCGCCTTCAGGGCTTCTTTCCGCTTTCCCGTCAACGCGTGGGAGAGAACCTTCGCCACCTCCTGATGAAACGCGAAGTGAAGGCGTTTGACGTTTTCGTAGTGCTCTCTCGACTGCGGACTATTCGGCCGCAGGCTGTGCAGCCATTTGCCAAACTCGCATTTGCTGTCGACCGATACATCGGCAACGGTGAACTCACTCTTCCCTGTCTCGATCGCGGCTTTCAAACGGCCCTTCCAGAGCCCGTGAGCGCCAATAGCTTTCCGAATTTCCTGATCCATCATCACCATCCTCCGTCGTGCAAGGTTTAACGGTACTGAAACCGTATACTAAGGTTCTTATCGGCATGGAACGCCCGAACCTTTAGTTTCAATAGGGAAAGCCAGCCGGGTGCTAAGCTTCGGAATTCCCTCCCTTACCGGATTATGAGTCTCGAATTGCGCGTCGAAAAGCTGATTTATGGAGGGGACGGGCTCAGCCGGCTGGACGGCGAAGTTGTCTTCACGCCGTTTGTGCTGCCCGGCGAGACCGTCGAAGCGGAGCGCGCCGAGGCTCGGCAGCATGTGCAGCGGACCCGTCTGCTGCGGGTGACGGAGCCGTCGCCGGATCGCGTGGACCCGCCTTGCCCGGTGTTCGGCCGGTGCGGAGGGTGCCAGTACCAGCACGCAAACTACGACGCGCAACTGCGCCTGAAGCGGGACATCCTCGCGGAAACGCTGCGGCGCGTGGGCAAGATCGAGTTCGACCCGGCCCGGATCGGGATCGAAGCCGGGGAGCCGTTCGGGTACCGCAATCGGGTGCAGTTTCACTTCGAGCGGGGACAAGTGGGGTATCGCGAGATGAACTCTCGCCGGCTGGCGCCGATCGACCGGTGCCCGATCGGCTCGCCGAAGATCAACGAAGCGATCGGCGCGCTGAACCGGATGGTGCGCGACCGCCGGTGGCCCGATTTCATAGGCGGGCTTGAGGTGTTTACCGACGAGCGCCAGGTGCAATGGAACGTGCTCGAAAGCGAACGGCCGGTGGCCAAACGGTTCTTCGAGTGGCTGGCGGAGGAAGTGCCGGGGACGGTGGCGGGACCGCTCGAATACACGGTGAACGAAGACGTCTTCCAGGTGAGCGGGACCTCGTTCTTTCAGGTGAACCGGTTCCTGCTGCCGCGTCTGGCACGTCTGGCGATCGGGGACGCGCGCGGCGCCACGGCCTGGGATTTGTATGCGGGCGCGGGGCTGTTCTCGCTGCCTCTCGCCCGGCGGTTTGAGCGGGTGGTGGCGGTGGAAGCGGGCCGGAGCGCCGCGGATCTCCGGCACAACGCGCAACGCGCCGGGCTGAAGGTCAACACCACCACGGAACAGACCGAGGTGTTTCTGGCGGGCGCGAAATCCGCGCCGGAGTTCGTGCTGGCGGACCCGCCGCGCGCGGGCCTGGGCAAGGCCGCCGCCGCGCGGTTGCTCGCTTTACGCCCGCAAGCGCTCACGATCGTGGCCTGCGACCCGGCGACGCTGGCGCGCGACCTTGCCGCGCTCGCGCCGGCCTATCGAATCGAAAGCGTCACGCTGGTGGATCTGTTTCCGCAGACATTCCATCTCGAAACCATCGCGAAACTCGCGCTTCACGATTTGGGCAGCACGGCCCACGCAACGAAATAGGCGATCCCCCCGATATGCGGGGGGATCAGCAGCAGCGCCACCCAGATCACGCGCATCAGGGTGATATCCATATCGAAATACTCGGCGAAACCGGTGCAGACGCCCGCGATTTTCTTCCCGGCTACTATCCGGCGCAGCTTCCGGGGCGCGGCGGCGGTGGAGGCGAAGCCCGGACCCGGACCTGCCGGTTTGCCGCAGGTTGTGCAGTAACGCGCGGAATCGGCGAGGCGCGAACCGCATTGCGTACAGAACATAGTGCCGATCCAATTAGATCACGAGCCGCGACTTTAATAAGTCATTGACCGTGGCGGGATTCGCCTGGCCGCGCGACGCCTTCATCACCTGGCCCACAAGATATCCGATCACCGTGGTTTTGCCGCCCCTGTATTGTTCCACCTGCTTCGGATTGGCGGCGATGACTTCGTTGACGAGCTTTTCGAGCGCGCCCGAATCGCTGATCTGTTTCAGGCCTTCGCGTTCGACGATCGCGGCGGGCGGTTCACCCGACTCGGCCATCTTCGCCAGAACGTCTTTGGCCAGTTTGCCGCTGAGTTCGCTCCGCACGATCAGGCCCACCAGTTCTCCCAGGTACCGGGCCGGCACGGGCGAGTCCGCGATGTCCTTGCCCGCGGCTTTCAATAGCCCGGAGAGATCGCCCATGACCCAGTTGGCGGCTATTCCGGGGTCCGTCGAAACCTCGGCGACCACTTCGTAGTACTCGGCGAGCGCGCGCGTGGAGGTGAGCACTTCGGCATCGTATTCGCGCAGCCCGTAGACCTCAATGAAGCGCGTGCGTTTGGCCTGAGGCAGTTCCGGCATGGTGGCGCGCACTTCGGCGCGCCACTGCTCGCCGATGCGCAGAGGGACGAGATCCGGCTCGGGGAAGTAACGGTAATCTTGCGCGTCTTCCTTGCTGCGCATGCCGGCCGTTTCGCCGCTGTCGGGATTGTAGAGGCGCGTTTCCTGATGAACGGTCCCGCCGTTTTCGAGGATGGCGACCTGACGCGCGATTTCGTATTCAATGGCCTGTTTGAGGAAGCGGAACGAGTTGAGGTTCTTGACTTCGGCGCGGGTGCCGAACTTCGGCGCACCCTTCAGACGGACGGACACGTTCGCGTCGCAGCGGAGATGCCCCTTCTCCATGTCGCAGGTGGAGACTTCGACGAATTGCAGGGTCTGCTTGAGTTCCGTGACGTAGGCAAAGGCCTCATCGGAGGAGCGCATGTCGGGCTCGCTGACGATTTCGATGAGAGGCGCGCCGCAGCGGTTGAGATCGACATAGGTATAGCGGCCGGAGTCTTTGAAGCCTTCGTGCTGGCTCTTGCCGGCGTCGTCTTCCATGTGGACGCGGGTGACGCCGATGCGTTTGCGCACGCCATCCGCCACGATATCGACGAAGCCGTGTTCGGCGAGAGGCTCATCGTACATGGAAATCTGGTAGCCCTTGGGAAGGTCGGGATAGAAGTAGTTTTTGCGGGCGAAGCGGGAGACCGGCCGGATGGCGCAGTTGAGCGCCATGCCCGCTTTCATGGCCAGTTCGACGGCTTCGCGGCTCAGGACGGGCAGCGCCCCGGGCAGGCCGAGACAGACCGGGCAGACATTGGTATTCGGGGGCGCGCCGAAACCGGTGGGGCAGCCGCAGAAGATCTTGGTGCGCGTGCCGAGCTGAACGTGGACTTCGAGGCCGATGACGGGTTCGTATTTCGCGATGAGTTCGGGGGGAGCGAGGTCCATGGCCGGTGTCGACATTTCTTTCTCAGGATAACGGCTGGCGGGTGTCGTCCGCAGTGAAGTAAGCGCAATCGGGGTGGTGGAAAACGAGCGCGCTGACGCTGGCTTCGGGGTCCATCATCATGCCTTCGGTGAGCGTTACGCCAATGTCTTCCGGGCGCAGGAGCTGCCAGATGCCCTGCTGGTCGTCGAGATTGGGGCAGGCCGGGTAGCCGAAGCTGTAGCGTTTGCCGCGATAGCGGGAGGTGAAGCGCTCCTGCATGGTCATGGCAGGCGGGTCGGGAAAACCCCAGTCTTCGCGCATGCGGCGGTGCAGCCATTCGGCGCAGCCCTCAGCCGTTTCGAGGGCCAGGGCTTGCAGGGCATGGGCCAGGAAAAATTCGCCTCGCTCTTTGGCTTCTTCGGCATGACGGCGGACACCCTCTCCCGCGGTGACGACGAAGAGACCGAGATGGTCGCCCTCCAGAATGTAGTCGCTGAGGCAGAGGCCATCGGGCTTCGGTTGTCTGCCGAAGTGAAATGAATGCAGAGGGAGATGAATCGTGTTGCCATCGCGCGCGGCCGGGAAGAATTGCCATACGGCGCGGGGCTTCATGAACTTCTCCGCTTCATGCTTCGCCTTTTCCACGGCTTCGTGCAGTTCGAGCGCCTTTGGATCGCGCTCATGCAGCAGCACGGTGAAATTGCCCTTGAAACCCAGATGCCGGCCGTAGAGCATGTAGGGGTTGATGTAGCTCCAGAGCTCGTGGAGGTTCGGGAGGTCCCTTACACGGCGATCGAGGTATGGGGCGGGTGGAACGGGAATATCGGTGCTGACTTTGGAACTGCGAACGGCGGACAGGTTGACCGCCGGCGCGGATTCCGCGGCAGCCGGCGCGGCGGCGGCGAACAAGTGGGTGCGGAGCATGGCCGCGCGCGTGGCCGGGTCGGCCAGATCCTGCATGATGCGCAGGCCGGTCATGGCGTCTCTCGAATAGAAGGTCGGAGAGCCATAGGCCGGGCCTATGCGCGTCGCGGTGAATTTTTCGGAGAGCGCGGCTCCCCCCACCAGCAGAGGCACGCGGACGCCGTTGTCCTTGAAGTCGGACGCGGTGGTGACCATCTGGTGGGCGCTTTTGACGAGCAGGCCGGAGAGCCCGATGGCGTCGGGCTGGTGGTCGCGCCAGGCCTGGATCAGGTCTTCGGGCGAGACCTTGATGCCGAGGTTGATCACCTCAAAGCCATTGTTCGAAAGAATGATTTCGACCAGGTTTTTGCCGATATCGTGGACGTCGCCTTTAACCGTCGCGAGCACAATCCTGCCGCGGCGCGAGGTCCGGGACTTCTCCATGAACTGTTCGAGGTAATTGACCGCAGCCTTCATGGCTTCGGCCGATTGGAGGACTTCGGCGACGATCAGTTCGTTGTTGTTGAACAGACGCCCGACTTCGGTCATCCCCGCCATGAGCGGACCGTTGACGATGTCGAGCGGTGCAGCGCCCTGGTTGAGTTTCAGCTCAAGATCGGGGAGCAGGCCGTCTTTCGTGCCTTCAATAATGTAGTTCGCGAGCCTTTCGTCGAGGGGGAGTTCGGCGAGCTTCTTCTTTTCTCTGCGGCCGGCTTTGCGGAAGTGATCGGTGACGGCGGCGATGTGCAGCTGATTGATGACGATCTTCTGTTCGCGGGTCTGGAGACGCCAGTCTTCCGGCGCGTTACTTTCTTCCATCGCTTCGGGCGGCGGGGTGTTGAACAAAAGATCTTCCGCCAGGCGCCGTTCGTGTTCCGGGATCGAGGCGAAACGCTCCAGGCGCTCGGCGTTGACGATGGCGAGGTCGAGCCCGGCTTTGGTGGCGTGATAGAGAAAAACGGAGTTGACCACTTCGCGGGCGGCCGCCGGCAGGCCGAAGGAAATATTGGACACGCCCAGAATGGTTTTGACCCAGGGGATGTTCTGTTTGATGAGCCGGATGGCCTCGATGGTTTCGACCGCGCCGCCGATGTAGTTTTCGTCGCCGGTGGCGCAGGGGAAGACCAGGGGGTCGATGACGATGTCTTCGGGCGCGATGCCGTACTTGCCGGTCAGCAGAGCGACGGAACGCTCGGCGACCGCGAGTTTCCGTTCACGGGTGAAGGCTTGCGCCTGCTGCTTGTCTTCGTCAATGGTTCCGACCACGACGGCCGCGCCGTATGCGCGCGCGAGGGGGCACACGTGTTTGAATTTTTCTTCGCCGTCTTCCAGATTGATGGAGTTGAGAATGCTCTTGCCCTGGCACCAGGTCAAGGCGCGTTCGAGGGCAACGGAATCCGTGCTGTCGATCATGACCGGCGCCTTGATCTTCGGCATCAGTTTCGCGTAGAAGGGGTCGATATCGCGCAGTTCGTCGCGATCGGAAGACTGCAGGCAGGCATCGACGATGTGCGCGCCGTGCTTGACCTGCCAGCGCGCGATCTCGCTCGCCTCTTCCCATTTTTCGCCCGCGACGAGGTCTTTAAAGAGGCGCGAGCCGATGACGTTGGTGCGTTCGCCGACGATCAGCGGGCGGTTGTTTTCGTCGGCTTCGACGAGGTCGATGCCGGTGTAGTAAGTGCGGTGCGAGGGCGGGTTCACCACGTGCGGGGCTTTGCCTTCGGCCATTTGCGCGATGGCGCGGATGTGCGCGGCGGTGGTGCCGCAGCAGCCGCCGACGATGTTCAACCAGCCGTGCGCGGCGAATTTTTCGAGCTGGGCGGCGAGCGATTCGGGATTTTCGAGATTCTTGTCTTCTTAGTTCGGCAGCCCCGCGTTGGGGTAGCAGGAAATGCGCGTGGAGGCCATGCCTGCAAGGGTGCGGATGTGATCGGTCATCAGATCCGGCCCGGTGGCGCAGTTCAGACCGACGGAAAGCAGGTTGCCGTGGGCGACGGAGGCGTAGAACGCATCGACAGGCTGTCCGGCGAGCATGGCGCCCCAGCGTTCGATGGTGCCGGACATCATGAGAGGAATGTCGATGCCCAGCTCGCGTTCGAGCCTGCGGATGGCGAGGAGACCGGCTTTGGCGTTGCGGGTATCGAAGACGGTTTCGAGGAGAAGCACGTCCGCGCCGCCCGCGATGAGAGCCTGCGCCTGCAGATGGTAGCTATCGGCCAGTTGCCGGAAGGTGACGTCGCCGCGCAGGGTGATGGATTTGGTGGTGGGCCCGAGCGCGCCCGCGACGAAACGCGGTTTCGAGGCAGTGGAGAATTCATCGGCCGCCTGGCGGGCCAGCTGGGCGGCGAGAACGTTCAGTTCGTACGCCCGCGCTTCGAGATTGAACTCGGCGAGGACGATGGGAGAGCCCTGGAAGCTGTTGGTTTCGATGAGGTCGGCGCCCGCGGCGAGATAGGCGCGGTGGATGTCGAGAATCCATTCGGGACGGGTGCGGCAGAGGTTTTCGTTGCAGTTTTCGAGGGCTTCGCCGCCGAAATCGGCAGGGGTGGGGTTGTACTCCTGCAGCATGGTTCCCATGGCGCCATCCATGATGAGAATGCGGGTGGCCAGGGCGTCTTCGATCTGGTCTTTGAGCACGGCGCGGCGCAGGGTTTTCATGGGAGTTGGCGCGGGCCGGCGCCGCCGGTGACCGGGATGCGCGGTTTGAGGGCTTCGCAAAACCCGGCGGCCCTTGTTTGAGTGTCCGGTTGCATTAAGATTTGGCCGCGAACGATGCCGTTCCGGATGCCCGGGGCGGGTAATTCAAATGTAGCAGCCGCGGGTTGAACAGGGACAGCTTCGCGCAGGCGCCAACAGCGGGTTCCGGCGTTGACTCAGACCTGGGTTCGCGAGGGGCGAGCTGCGTGTTTTCAAGGGGTTGTTG
>VFSW01001449.1_pt1 | contig 36199 bp, 44 predicted proteins | sample 5358111 | NCBI WGS metagenome assembly VFSW01 (sample SAMN11554181, study PRJNA540505) | mine drainage metagenome | isolation source: sediment from site ElyBrook_90M | place: USA: Ely Copper Mine, Vershire, VT | collected 2017 | reverse complement strand
GTCATAAAGAGAGTATAACAATTTTTAGGCCCTCCGATGAGCGGCGACATTTAGGATAAACCCGCACATAAGCAGGGTGGCCATGAGCGCGGTACCGCCGTGCGAGACGAACGGCAGCGGCAATCCCGTGAGCGGGATGATGCCGAGCATGGCGCACATATTGATGAAGGCTTGCAGGATGATGATGAAGGAAAAGCCGAGCGCGATGAGTCCGCCGAAAAGGTCGCGAGAATTCCCCGCAATGACGACGCCGCGCGCGGCGAGTGCGACAAAAAGCGCAAGGAGGAGCGTTGCGCCGAGGAATCCGGTTTCTTCGGCGAACACGGCGAAGACGGAATCGCCGTCTGGCTCCGGCAGATAATTGAATTTCTCAACGCGCTGCCCGAATCCCCTTCCGAGGAGTCCGCCGCTCCCGATGGCGATGAGCGATTGCTGTATCTGATAACCGCTCGACAATGAATTGGCGGAAGGGTCGATGAATGTCTTCACGCGTTCGAGGACATAGGGCCGCACGAGAACAACGGCGCCAAATGCGATGATACCGACGAGAGCCAGAATGCCGAAATCGCGCAAAGGCGCTCCTGCGGCGAAATACATTACCGCGCCGGTGAGGAGAATGAGCATCGTGGTCGACGTGTTCGGTTGGGCCAGGAGAAGTGCGGCGGGTATGAGAAGCATGATGACGAAAGGAATGAGCCCATGCGTAACGTTTGAGAGTTGTCGTGCGCGGGGCGTAAGCCACCATGCAAGCGCGAGCACGAAGCCTATCTTCAGGAACTCCGCCGGCTGCACGGTCGTAAAGCCGAGATTGATCCAGCGGGTCGCTCCGTTCACATGGAGTCCCACGCCGGGAATGAAGACAAGCGCCGTAAAAAGGATGGTCGCTCCGTATAGGTACGGGGCGAAACGCTTTATCGCATCGAGCGGGATACTGCGCGCCACCCAGAGCGCAAGAAATCCGAGACCGATGCCGAGTCCCGCTTGCAGCATGATGTCCTTCGACACGGAACTGCTTTCGCGTGCAAGGAGTCCGAGCGACGCGGAGGAAAAAATGGCGAGGCCGGCGAGCACGATGCCGAGTATGAGCATAAAGAACACTCGATCGCCGGAAGCGAACTTCATATTTATTTGAGGAGCGCGAGCGTCATGCCGACGATGGCGCAGATGATGGAGATGATCCAGTAGCGCATCGTGACCTTGTACGACGGCCAGCCGATGGCTTCAAAATGGTGGTGCAAGGGCGCTATGCGGAGCACTTTTTTCCCGCGGAATTTTTTTGAGACGACTTGGATGATGTTGGAAAGGACGGTGATGACGAGCGGGAAGGCGATGATAGGGAGCGCCGCAATGCCGTAACCGTTCCCCGGCGTGTCGGTCATAAAGGCGATGACGGCAAGCGTCATCGTGAGACCCATCGTGCCGGTCTCGGTAATCCAGAAGCGCGCGGGAGGAATGTTGAACCAGAGGAATGCGAGTATCGCGCCGGTAAGCGTAGCGGAAAAGGCCGCCAGGTTTATCTGGTTTTGGAAATACGCAATGCCGGCGTATGCCATGAATGCGGTACTGAAGACGCCCCCGGCAAGCCCATCGATGCCGTCGATGACGCCTCCGGCGTAGAGACCGAGCGTAACCAGAACGAACAGAGGGATGATGAGCGCGCCGACGAAGAAGGTGCCGTCGCCGGGTATGCCGACGGCGTCGACGCCGAGCTTCGCATAGAACCACCAGCCGATGAAGAGCGACACGATGGTGACAAAGAGAAGCCGCGTGCGCAGCCGTACGCCCCTTTCTCCTGACGGATGGATATCAAGCAGGTCGTTCACGAAACCCATCAACGCTCCGGCCAAGAGGGCGAAGAGTGGAATCCAGGTTTGGCTGCGGCTGAGGAAATCGAGTTTTTCAAAAAGCGGAATGGGCACGTATCGCGCGAGCATCCAGATGCCGATTGTCACCAGAGAAGCGCTCGCCCAAATGAGAATGCCGCCCATGCGCGGCGTCGAAGTCTCGGTGCCGGTGTGGACCGTCATGCGGAGTTTTTCGAACTCCACGGCCGGCGTACCGTCGAGTGCGGTCTTCCCCGCCACCTTTTTCCATACGCGGTATTTGTACAGATAATGCGTGAGGAGGGGCGCAAGCAGAATGCCCACGATGAATGAGGCGGTCGCCGGGATGAACACCTTTATGATATTAGAAGTGATCATGATGATCAGAGGGACTGCACGCCCGCGAAGTGCGCGAGTGCGGCTGCGACGAGCGTCGTGCCGTCGGTGAAGCGGGCTTTCTCCGAAGAGCCGAGCACCACAACGGCGACCGGATGTCCCATGCCCGCATCAAAGACGAGGGCGAGATTGCCTCCCGCAAGGTCGGTATAGCCGGTCTTAGAGAGCAGGAGCCGTGAAATGGTGCCGACCATAGGGTCGGTATTTTTTACCGTAAATAAAGTTCCTCCGAGAGAGGTGGCAGAAGCGGAACCTCTGGTCGTCGCGGCGGCGATATCGGGGGCTTTCTCAACAAGCGCGCCGGCGAGAACGGCGAGATCGCGGGCGGAACCGTAGCCGCCGGAAACAACCTTGCTCACATCAAGACCGCTTCCGTTCACCGCATAGGTTTGGGAGAGGCCGAGTGCCGCGGCGGCGCTCGCGAGCATATCGGTCTCCGTCCGGCTTTGGCTCTCGGCAGTCGCTTCCGCTATCGCTACGGCGCCGTCGTTTAAGGATGCGGTCAGCGTGATGCGGGCAAGATCGGAAAGAGCGAATGTCTGGCCTGCGTTGAACGCATGGGGTCCGTCAAGATGGAGCGCATCGGACGGAATGGTTATCGGCGTCGTCGGCGCGAGCGTAGAAAGTGCGGCGTACACGGTAAGAAGTTTCGTAAGCGAGGCGAGCGGCAGTTGTGCATCGGCATTTTTTGCGTACAGCACTTCTTTCGTCACGAGGTCGTACACGATTGCCGCTTTCGCTTCGATAGGAATTTGTGCGAACGCGTCCGGAACGCTCGATGTCGCCATCGTTATCGGTGCGGGAACGGTTTGTCTGGGGACGAGCGGTATGAAAAGAAAAAATGCGAGAAAGCCCGACGCAAACAAAAGAGCGATACCGGTCTCACGCATAGAACGCGTACGCTCGGCAAGTTTCTGGAGGTCGGAAGAATCCATATAATTTACGCCGGCGTCTCCGCCGCGGCATTCGCGGACTCTTCTTCAATGACGGCCTGTGCTTCAACCCCCAGCTCTAGGGCGCGCGGAAGGTCTGCCGCAGACTTAATGCCCAGGTGCGCGAGCGCTTCGGTCGTAAGACTGTAGCGGATGCGGCGTTTATCTCGTTCGTCTTCCTTGCCGTCGATGAGTCCGCGCATAAGAAGCGTGCGGAGCGATGTCGAGGAATTAACGCCGCGCACCCAGTCTATCTCGCCGCGCGTCGTGCCGGTCTTGTAGGCGATGACGGCGAGCGTCTCAAGACTTGCTTTGCCGAGGTCGCGTGCGAGCTCGCTCTCGCGGAGTTTCTTTACAATGACGGAAGCTTCGGGTGCCGTGCGGAGCTCTACCTCGGTATCGGTCTCCACAACAACAACGCCGCTTCCTTTGAGCGAATCAGTGAGCGCTTTGAGAACCAGTTTGACTTCCGATTCTTTGATGTCGAGAAGTTCGGCAAGACGCTTTTTTGAAAGCGGCTCTCCGGAGGCGAAGAGGAGAGCATGGGCGGCGGCGGGAGGGGTGAGCATTGGCTCTATTGTATCAAAAGGAAAAGCCAGACGCTAAGGTCTGGCTCAAAGAAGTTGGGGAACAACTCTGCCTCTACATCTTCCCTCCCCGTGAACGGAACATGAAGCGGCGTGTCGATCGAACGGAGTAGCGGCGCGATTGACGTACGGCAATTTCGTCGTAAAATCTCCGGCCCTTCCAGCCGCCAGCCTTCCGTGAACGGCGCGCCGGCTCTATCAGGGGGAACATTCTAGCGACCGCCAAAGGTTCTATAGTAGACGGGAGTTCCGCCCTATCCAGAGCGATGACGACCCCAAGTTCTTGGAGTTTTTCGGAAAGGAGAAGGCGCGCGCCGCACACAAGCACCACTTTCCGTGTCGTGGCCTTTCGAACTTCCCCAATGGCGGTGATAAATTCTTCAATAAGCCCTACGTCCATCGTGTGACTCCCGGTAACAATCTTGGAAAATTGTAAAGTATAAAAAAAAACGAGTCAATCGGTTTAGCGTCTAAAGTCGCGGTTGCGGCGGGGGCTCGTGATTACACGACCCCGCTTGGATTTTTATAGTCGCTTCATTCCTTAAAAATCTCGGCGGCGGTACGCAATCCAGCCGGAAATGTTAGTGAACAAGTACAGGACGAGAACGGCGGTCGCGAAGACCAGAAGAGTGTCATCGTGGAGCGGGTAGAAAAGGAGCAGTTCCGAAGTCAGGGTAAAAGCGACGACGGGCAAAAGGATATCGAGAAGACTGTTTGGTATGGTCTCTTTGATATCAACGAACTTTTCGTATATCTCCCATGCCATAGCGAGCACGAGCGTGAGCGTAAGCGCCGTGAGGAGCGATATGCCGATGAGCGCCGGCAAGAATGCCGTCAAGATCCCGAAAAGAAAGTGCGGGATGGACCAGAGGTCGAACGCTCTCCCCTTCTGCCACCAATCGCGCTTCGGTTTCTTTTTCTCGACTACAACATCCACATTATCCATATCGCGGAACGGCTGCGGAGGCGGTGTGGCTGATGCGAATGTCGCCGTAGGTGTCGTGCTGTTCGGCGGCGACGGCGCCCTGTTTTACCAACTCAAGAAGAGCGAGAAAAGAAACGATAACTTCCACCCGTTCTTTTGCTCCGCCGGCGAAGTCTTTGAAGGAGAGCGTCATAGCGCTCTGTACGCGTTTCGCAAGCCGGTCCATCATTTCCTCAATGGTCACCAGCGGCTTCACCCTTGCGGTCGGCAGCTCTTCCACCGCTTCACGAGCGGCAAGCACACGTGCAAGCGCTTCCGCAAGCGCGCCGGTAGAGAGGTCGCGGGACGGTGCGAAGACGACTTCCGGCGCACGCTCCCCTTCCGCAGCCATCACAGTGCGTCCGTAAATGCGGGAAAGTTCGCGCGCCGCTTCGCGCACTTTCTCATACGCGGCGAGCCGGCGCTTCAAATCCTCCACATCCGCATTCTCGTCTTCGGAGAGGGTGAGGTCGGGGATGAGCGATTTCGATTTGATGAGGAGCAGGGTCGCGGCTATCTGTATGAAATTCGCGGTCTCTTCCACCGGGAACGCTTCTTGCGCCCGCACATGCTGAATGTAGTCCTCCGTGATGCTCGCGAGCGTGAGGTCGTTCACCAAAAGTTTCCGGGCCTCGATAAGGTCAAGCAACACCTCGAACGGTCCTTCGTACGAATCGGTCTTTATGGAAAACCCTGTTTTCGGGGTTATGGTGTCCATCTATTTTGTATCGATCTTGAGGCCAAGCTCTTTCAGTTGTGTATCGGTCAATGGTTTGGGCGCGTTCATCACGGCGGTCTGGCCGCCGCGCGTCATCGGGAAGGCCTGCACTTCGCGAAGCATGGTTTCGCCGGTGAGGTTCATGATGTTCCGCTCGACCCCAAGCGCGATGCCGCCGTGCGGCGGAGTGCCCAGCTTGAAGGCTTTCAGCATATGCCCGATGCGGTCCTGCAGGTCCTCATTGCTGAAGCCCATGACCTTGTACACGGCTTCAAGAATTTCCGGTTTGTGCGCGCGAATGGAGCCGCCGCCCGATTCAAAACCGTTGCAGACGAGGTCGTACTGCGTCGTGAGGATGTCGCCGATATTCTCTCCCTTCATGAGCCAGTCGATGTGTTCCGGAATGGGCATTGAGAACGGATTGTGCGTAAAGGTCCAGCCGCCCTCGTCCGTCTTTTCGAAGAACGGGAAGTTCACGACCCAGGCGTAGGCGAGGATACCCTTCCCCTTGTCTTCGTCGGTGCGCATATCGAACTTGTCGGCGCCGTATTTCTCCATCGCGTCCTTATAGGAGATTCGTGGGAACGGTTTCTGTTTGATGGTGTGGCCCATCGCCTCTACGACCGTCGTCACCATATCTTCCACGGCCGCCATCACATCCTCCATAGTGACGAACGACATCTCGATGTCCACTTGGGTGTGCTCGAATCCGCGGTCGGCGCGCAGGTCCTCGTCGCGCACGGCGCGCGCTATCTGAAAGTAGCGCTCGAATCCGGCGGTCATCAGAAGCTGTTTGTATTGCTGCGGCGACTGCGGGAGCGCATAAAATTTGCCCGGGTTCAGCCGGGACGGTACGACGAAGTCGCGCGAACCCTCCGGTGTGGACTCGGTAAGGAGCGGCGTTTCTATCTCGGTGAAATCGTGTGCGAAAAGATATTCGCGGCAACGGCGGACGAACTCGCTCCGTATCTTCATATTCTTCTGCATCCGTTTGGAGCGCAGGTCGAGGTAGCGATACTCGGCGCGCACGCTCTCGTCGATGCCGCTCGTGTCTCCCGAAATATCAAACGGCATCGCATCCGACGGATTCAATATCTCCATGCCTTTGATTTCAAGTTCAATGTCGCCATTCTGCCGGTCGGCTTGCGCATTCTTCCCAGGGCGCTTGTTTACGACGCCCTCTACGTGGACCACGTATTCGTTCCGGATATCTTTCGCCGCTTCCATTGCTCCGCTTCCGGGGAGGACGACGCCCTGCACGAGCCCGCTGCGGTCGCGGAAATCAAAAAAGACCATTTTGCCCTGGTCGCGGCGGACATCTACCCAGCCGGAGATGCTGACCGTCTCGCCGACATGCTTCCCCAGCTCCCCGATAAGCGTCCGTTCCATACCGCTATTTATACAACACCTATCGCTTTTCGCACCTGCTCCATCTTAGCCTCGCTCACGGCGCGCGCTTCTGTCTTCCCTTTCGCGAGGACTTCGTCCACAATGCCGGAATCCTGTTTGAGCTCTCCGTACTTCGCGCGCATCGGCGCAAGATAACGGTCGAGATCGAGAACGAGCGTCTCTTTGAGCGCTTTATAGTTTCCGCGATGCTGGTCGTATATGGCGGTAAGTTCCTCCTCGCTACGCACGAGCCTGTGAATGGCATAGACATTTTCGGGCCGGTCGCCGGACGAGTCGGTGACAATACTCATGACCTGCCGCGTGAGCTCTTCGTGCGAAGCGAAGAGCGGAATGACATTTCCGTAGCTCTTGCTCATCTTCTGTCCGTCGGTTCCGGGCACGATGGCGACGTCCGGCATAATGTACGGTTCGGGGAGTTTAAACACATCCTCCCGAAATATGCGGTTGAATTTTTCTGCGGTGTCGCGCGCGTATTCAATGTGTTGTTTTTGGTCAGCTCCTACCGGCACGACGGTCGCATCATAGAGAAGAATATCAGCCGCCATCAGCATCGGGTAATTAAAAGTCCCGACGTTTATTTCAATGTCTTTTGCGACCGCGTCCTTGTAGGCGTGTGCGCGCATGAGGTACGGCATCGTGGTGATGGTGTCGAAAATCCAACAGAGCTCCGTGTGCGCGGGTATATCCGATTGTTTGAAAAAAGTGACCGCTTCCGGGTCGAGACCGATGGCGATGTACGCCATTACTACCTCTCGCGTGCGCCGGCGCATCTCCTCGGCGTCTTGTATGGAGTTCAGACCTTGATAGTCGGCGACGAATATGAAGGGGCGGTACTTCCCTTCCTTGGTCAGTTCGACGAACTGGCGCATCGCGCCGAAATAGTTACCGATATGCAGATCGCCGGTCGGTTTTATTCCGGAGACCAGAACGGGCCTTGTGTCAGCCATATTCCTACGATACCACAGGAAATAAAAAACGGCCCCGGAGACAAAGTCTTCCGAGGCGCGTTATCAATGCCGGCATGGCGCCGGCTTACTTTTCCAGGTTAAGCATCTTTGACGAGACCCACCCTTTTTGGCCGGCATCGTCCGTCACTTCCACCCAGCTCCCCGATTTTTTGCCCACCGGATAGAGGATGGAACCAGGCGGCAATTCGCGGATGGAACCGCTTCCCACGGACGGGCCGTGGAAGAGATGTCCCAGTCGCGCCATCGCCACCGGCTTTACGACCGATTTTGCCGCAACCGCTTGTGGCCGGACAGCCGGCGGTGCTTGCGGAGCGGCTTGGGGAGCCGCCGCCGGACGAAGCGTTTTGATGCGATCGATCATTTTGGCGTAGGCGTCCAAGTAGGCCATCGCGACCACTTGCCCGATGGCAGTGTTCGCATAGCTGCTCACACCGCCGCCGGCAAAATCGATACCCGAGAGGGACCCGCCGGCGATGCCGCCGGAGAACCCGAAACCGATATCGGTCTTTTCCGCCTTGCCGTCCGCCAGGATGATTTGTTCCGATGTCCGCACGTCGGTCACCGCAAGGGTGACTTCTGCCGACTTATCGGTTAGCGTCAACTGGCTTGCGACTATGCCGCCGACTCCGGGTATGAATGAACCGAGAATAGCCCCGAACGCATTGCCGCCGGCGTTGTTGTTGTTCAACACGACATCCGGCGTTATGACATAGTCAGCGGCCTTTATCTGGCCGCCGCCGATGTTCGAGCCCGCCTGCAAGTTTCCGCCCGCCGCGAGCGCGCGTTCGCGTTCGGCGACGGCGAATCCGCGGCCGCGGTCGAGTATCGTGAAGCAGCCGCTCTTGGCGACGTACATCTTGATTAACGCGTCCGGCGACTGCAGCTGGTAAGCTTGCCACCAATTCTTTTCGGGCGCCACGATGGCGACCGAGCCGACTGGCGCTGAGCAGTGAGGCATCGCCGCCTCTTTCTTTGCCTGCTGCTGCTCCGCCGAGGTCGACGCGGAATTGAACCGCTTGCTGATGTCTCCGGTTCCGGCGCACCCGCCGAGAGCGAGCGCGATGATACCTGCGGCAAAAGCCGCAGTAACACTGCGAAAGGTTCGCATTTTGCACCTCCTGGAAGTTAAAAAAGAGCTACGGCAAAGCCGCACCCGGAGAGTAAAGTACAACATCCTGGTTGTTTGCGCAAGTGGTCAAAAAAGGCTCCAAATATGTCTTGACATCCCTTTGCAGCGCGCTACGGTTGAACAGGAGGAATGCTTTCCCTGCGGAGGTTTAACCATGTACAGGAATGAGCTCGACGAAATCCGTGCCGCACACAAGGCGGTTCTGGATCTGACGGTGAAGAACGCTTTGTTCTTCTGGACCTGGCCGCTGGTCGTGTATTCAGCTTGGGTCCTCGCCCTGAACCCCCGCCGCGGCGGGGGTTTTCTTTGTATGGTGCGCCGGGAGGGACTTGCACCCCCGAAGGTCGATAGACCACATGGTTTACAGCCATGCGCGATTGCTGCTCCGCCACCGACGCGCAAATTTGTCAAATCGACGGCGATGCTTTGCGTTTGCAGGCGCGATCTCGTTAAAAAATCGCTCTACATCTTCACGTTTAGTGATGTATATCCTGTAAGCACTCGCCTCCGATACCCTGTATCCTAACTTCCGAAGCATGTCTTGTAAAGTAGTGAGAAGTGGCGCGGATCTGTTCGTGAGTGATATTTGGACGCCAAAGCGCAGGCTATATACAGACCCATCGGTGTCAAAAAACCCGCGAATAAATGACTGCATATATGTTCGACGAGTATAAATCCACGGAGGTACGTCAACTTGGGCAGCGACTTTGTTATGAACCAGCCCTTGATTCAGTAACCATGAAGTAATTTGCGTTGAGCCTATATAGACGTCGCGGTATCCAGATTTTTTCACACATATTGTAGCGGACACCTCAAAGAGACCCTGCATCATTGATTGAACATATTTCACATACTCCAACTCTTTCGTACCAAGCGTCACCATAGTTTGGTATCGTGAGACGTGGCCATCACCAAACATGGCTCCAAAAAACTCAGCAAGTTTTGGTGACCGCCTCGGTATCACAACATCAGTGCGTTTGTTGAGATATTTCGTCTTCAGCTGCTTACTAGTCTTGATGCCTAAGCGTTGCATTCGGTCGAATACCGAAGATTCTTCAAGGCCAAGAAGTGGTGCGATTTCCCCGATGGACTTATTTTGCACAACATACAAATTGATCAGCTCCTTTTTATATTTTCGTTCCTCTTCTTTTGTCCACCGTCGGGCCATTCGTTAATTCTATCATTGACCACTCCGATAGGAGTATCGAACTGAAACGAGTTGTGAATAAACTATTTCAAAACGAGGATGAGAACGCCCTGTTTGCCCTTGCGCACGAGCGTGTGACCGTCTGAAATGTCGCTCGCGTATATTTTCTGGTCCGGGTCTTCCACCGTCAGGCCGCCGAGCGAGATGCCCTTCCCTTCGATGAGGCGGCGGGCTTCGGACTTGGAAGACGCGAGATTGCCCGCGACAAGCGCCTCGGCGAGCGAGGAACCGGATTCGAGTTCGCGTTTTGAAAATGATACGGACGGTGCTTCGGCGAGTGCGACGGCACGCGCTTCGCGCGAAAGTTCATGGAAGGGTGTGTCGCCGAAGAGCGCATCGGTCGCAGCGGCGGCCTGAGCGGTCTCTGCGGGACCGTGCACTATCTCGGTCACAAGCCGCGCGAGCGTCTCCTGCGCTTGGCGGTCTGCAGGATTCCGATGGTGCATCTCCATCAGAGCGTTTATTTCATTCAGCGGGAGAAAAGTATAGACCTTCAAGTAATTCTCAATGCCCTCGTCCGGAAGATTTATCCAGAATTGGTAGAAACGGAACGGCGAAGTCTTCTTCGGGTCAAGCCACACGGCGTTCCCCTCGGTCTTTCCGAATTTCTTGCCTGACGCGTCGGTGATGAGCGGTACGGTAAATGCATACGCATCTTTGCCGAGCTTCTTGTGGATGAGGTCCACGCCGGAAAGAATATTGGTCCACTGGTCGCTCGCTCCTATCTGCAAGTCGCACCCGTATTTCTGGTACAGCGTGAAATAGTCATAGCCCTGGAGGAGTGCGTAGGTGAACTCGGTGTAGGAAATGCTTTCGTCCGGATTGTCGAGGCGCTTTTTTATGATGTCGCGCTTTACGAGGTCGTTGATGGTGAAATATTTTCCGATGTCGCGGAGGAACGGCACGAGCTTCACGCCCATAAGCCAGTCGGCGTTATCGACCATCGTGAACGACGCTTTGCCGAGAATTCGTTTCAGTTGCGTTTTAAGCGCCTTGGTATTTGCGGCGACGGTCTTCTCGTCGAGCATCGGGCGCTCCCCTTTTTCTTTCGGGTCGCCGATCATGCCGGTCCCCCCGCCGATAATAAAGATGAGTTTATTCCCCGCGTCGCCGAAACGCTTCATCATGAGGACAGGCACGAGGTGGCCCACATGGAGCGAGTCGGCAGTGGGATCGATACCGAGGTAGACCGTGCGCGGCACAGAGAGAATCTTTTCCGGTGCAGTCGAGAAATGCTCGATAAGTCCGCGTCCCTTGAGCTCTTCGGCGAGGTTCATTGAAAGACTATATCATTTAGCGCGCCAAGAAAAAGAGGCCGACGGCGGGCGCGACGAACCACCAGAAGAAGTACGCTTTTGGAGCAAAAAGCAGATCGACGGCGGGTGTGAAGCGGTACACATCCGCTACAGGGAACACTTGGAACGCGAGTGCGAGCAGAAATGCCGCTCCGAAGAATGATAAAGCGATAAGCCCGAATATGCCGACATACAGAAAGTCGGAGACGACAACGCGGCGCAAGATGATATAGAAGAGGAACGAAAGGCCGAGGTATACGCCGATATGTGCGAGAAGCGCGGTCATCGCCGGAGCGGTGGGCAGGTACGACATGTACGGAAAGACGATGTAGAGCGCGTAGGCGCAATAAAATGCGAGGAGTACGGCGACCAAGGGACCGCGTCCCATGTACCACGCGAAAAGAAAGAAGACTGAAACAAGAATGAGAACGATGAGGAAATCGCTCATGCCGTTCCACACGGTAAGTGCCGTGTGCGTCGCGAGCGTATTCACCTGTGCAAGTCCTTGGGTAGCATTCATGCTCCCTAGTATACCGTCTAGAGGCCCTCGTTCCTCAAGTCTTCAACAGCCTTCTTCGCCTTGCCGGAGAGTTTGTGCGGGAGCGCCGCTTCGAGACGGATGATGATATCGCCGCGGCCGCTTTCGGTAGGAATGCCCTTCCCTGCTACGCGGAGCAGTTCTTCCGCACGCTTCATCGGCGGAATTTTAACTTCGAGCGTCTTGCCCTCCAGACTTTCAATGGAAACGGTGGAGCCGAGGAGCGCGTCGGTCAACTTTACGGGCAGGTCCATGATGAGGTTTGCCCCCTCGCGGCGGAAAACCGGATGCGGCTTCACGTGTATCTTCACGTAGAGGTCGCCGGCGATGCCCGCCTTGATGGCTTCGCCTTGCGACTGCATGCGTATCATCTCGCCGTTGTCGACGCCGGCCGGAATATTTATCTTGAGCTCTTCCTCTTTGCGTCGCGTACCGTGACCTTTGCACTCCGGGCATTTTTCTTTCGGCACTTTACCGGTGCCTTCGCAGATAGTGCAGGCGCGGACGCTTGAGAACTGTCCGAGTATGGAATTGCGCGTCTCGTGAATTTTCCCGCTGCCGTTGCAGGTCTTGCAAGTCTCGAGCTCGGTGCCGGGCTTCGCGCCCGTACCATGACAAAGCGAGCAGGTGGAAACTTTTGCAATGAGAACAGTACGGCTCGTGCCGAACGCGGCTTCTTTGAACGAAATTTCCAGGTCAATGGAGATGTCGCGACCGCGGGGCGTACGCGCTTGGCCTCGGCCGCCGTTGAATATGTCGCCGAAGATGTCCCCGAAATCGAACTCCACGCCGCCGTTGCCAAATCCCTGCTGGAATTGGGAAAAATCAAATCCGCCGAACGGATTCTGCCCGGCGCCTGCGGCGCCGGGCTGCCCTCCGGGGAATGCCTGCCCGTACGCATCGTACTCGCGGCGCTTTCGGTCGTCGGAAAGCACCGAGTACGCCTCGGTTATCTCCTTGAACTTGGCCTCGTCGGTACCGCCCTTGTCGGGATGGTATTTGTGCGCGAGCTTACGGAACGCCTTTTTGATGTCGTCCTTGCTCGCTTTCTTATCGACGCCCAGCACACCGTAGTAATCCTTTGTCGTTGCCATTGTAGTCCGATTATACGCTGGAGTGATTTTGTATGCAAAACAAAAGCGGCGCAGGGGAATGTTGCATCCCTGCGCCGCACCGTCTGTGTAGACTAGACCGACATGACGGCAATGACGATGATTGCTGCGATTACTGCAAGTAGCGCGTGCACGGCGTTAGGCTTGCACGGTCTTGCAACACATCCGTTTCCAGCCATGGAAAGATCTCCTGAAAATCAGGGCCAACCCCTGTTACGCTACAACGTAACATATAGATATAAGACTGTCAAGCCCCGCGATGACGGGGCTTGAAGTTACGGTTTCTCTTTAAACTCCGCGTCGGTGGGACCAGCCGGAGGAGCCTCCGGCGGAGGTGTTTGACCGCCTTCAGGAGCCGGTGGCGTTTTTCTTTCAGAGGTTTAGCCTCTGAAAACTTAGGGCTTTTCTTTAAATTCAGCGTCGGTTGCTGGAGGAGTGTCGGACGGAGGGGTCGGCCCGCCGGCGTCAGACGCCGGGGGCGTTTGATTCTTCATCATCGCCTCGCCTATCTTGGAGAGTGAAGACGAGAGTGTCTCGGTTGCAGACTTGATGGTGCCGGCGTCCTCGCTATTGCGCGCGACTTTCAGCGCCTCTATCTTGTCTTGCACTTCTTTCACCACTTCCGCACCGGCCTTCTCGCCGTTCTCCTTTACCGCTTTCTCCGCGGCATATACGGCCTGGTCGGCGATATTGCGCGCTTCGACGAGGCCTTTGCGCTTCTCGTCGTCTGCGGCATGCGCTTCAGCGTCGGCTTTCATCTTCTCGATATCCGCCGACGAGAGGCCGGTCGAACCGGTTATCTTGATGGACTGCTCTTTGCCGGTCGTCTTCTCTTTCGCAGTGACGGTCAGGATGCCGGAAGCATCCACATCGAATGTTACCTCCACCTGCGGCATACCGCGAGGTGCCGGCGGAATGCCGTCGAGCATAAATTTACCGAGCGATTTGTTGTCATTACTCATGGCGCGCTCGCCCTGCGTGACGTGTATCTCTACCGACGGTTGATTGTCCGCGGCGGTGGAGAATGTCTGCGAGCGAGAGGTCGGTATCGCCGTATTGCGTTCAATAATCTTGGTCGCGACGCCGCCCATCGTCTCGATGGAGAGCGAGAGCGGAATAACATCCACGAGCAGGATGTCCTTCACATCGCCCTGCAGAATGCCGGCCTGGATAGCCGCGCCGATGGCGACGACTTCGTCCGGGTTCACGGTCATGTTCGGCTTTTTGCCGAAGAACTTTTCTACGGCCGCCTGTATCGCCGGCATGCGCGTCTGGCCGCCCACGAGGATGACTTCATTGATATCGGGAATCTTGAACGGCGAGGCTTCCATCGCGCGCTTCGTGATGTCCATGGAGCGCTGGATGAATTCGCCGGCGAGGTCTTCGAGTTTCGCGCGGGTCATCTTGATGAGTAGGTGGCGCGGGCCGGAGGCGTCCGAGGTGAGGAACGGAATGTTTATCTCCGTCTCCATCGCGCTTGAAAGCTCGATCTTCGCCTTCTCGGCGGCTTCGTCGAGACGCTGGCGCGCAAGAGCGTCCTTGAGCACGTCGATGCCGCTCTCCTTTTTAAATTCTTCCGCGAGCCAGTTGATAATCTTCTGGTCGATATCCTTGCCGCCCAAGTGCGCGTCGCCGTCGGTGGACTTCACCTCGATGACATCGCCGCCCACTTCGAGGATGGAGATATCGAAGGTGCCGCCGCCAAAGTCGAAGACCGCTATTTTTTCGTCTTTCTTCTTGTTAAATCCGTACGCGAGCGCGGCCGCAGTCGGCTCATTGATGATGCGCAACACTTCGAGGCCGGCAATCTGCCCTGCGGCCTTGGTCGCGCTGCGCTGGTCGTCGTTAAAGTATGCGGGGACGGTGATGACCGCTTGAGTGATTTTCTCGCCGAGCTTCGCTTCGGCATCGACTTTCAGCTTGCCGAGTATCATCGCGGAGATTTCCTCCGGGCGATACCACTTGTCGGTCATTTTGACCTCAATGCCCCCGTTTTCGGTTTTGCGCATCTCGAACGGCACGGACGCCCTGTCCTTCTGCACCGCCGGTTCGTCAAAGGAGTGACCGATGAAGCGTTTGATTTGAAAGATCGTGTTGAGCGGGTTCGTGACCGACTGACGCTTCGCGAGCGTGCCGACGATGCGCTCGCCGCTCTTCCCTACCGCGACGACGGACGGGGTCGTGCGCGAGCCCTCGGCGTTCTCAAGTACGCGCGGCTCGCCGCCCTCGACGATAGCCATCGCGGAGTACGTGGTGCCCAAGTCTATGCCAAGTATTTTTGCCATGTGTAATAAATTATGTAACTGCTAATGATTCTACAAAAAACGACTACTCGAATGCAACTATGCGCCGAAGTGCCCCACGCGCACTTTTGCCGGTCGTATGATGGTGTCTCCCACGCGCCAACCCTTCTCGAGTATGACCGTAATTATATCATCTTCTTCGGCTGTTTCAACTTCATCCCGACCGAGCGCTTCATGGTATGCGGGGTCGAATTTCTCGCCGATGTTCCCCACCTCCTCAAGCCCAAGCGTTGCGAACGCGCTCTCGAGCTGTTTCGCGATAGCCATGAACCCTGCGGGGATTTCCCCGTGCTCTTTTGAACGCTCGAGAGCGTCAAAAGCCGGCAGAAGGGTCTCCACGGCCCGCACCTTACCTCGTAACTCCGATGCTTTGGCGTCGGTTTCAAAGCGCTTGAGGGCGTTTACATAGTCCGCCTTGGCCCTCTGCCAGCCGTCCCTGTATTCAGTCCGTTCTTTCCGGCATTCTTTGAGCTCCTCGCGCACCTTCGCGATTTTTTCTTCCGCGCGTTCTTCCCCGGCCTCTTCCAACTCCGGCTCAACAATGTGCTCCGGGTCTATATCATCTCCTAGCCACTTCTTCATGTGCCTACTATGCCCGAATCTTTGCTCTTAGTCAAAAAGAAAAAGCGCCGATCAGGGCGCCTTTCGGGAAAGGACGGGATGATTATGCAAAGCGTGCCGCGCAGTCAACCGTTTCTTCCATAGTCTGACAGAACTTGAAATGACGCCCGACCTGGGCTTGGAAATTCCGCTGAATCGTCTGCAATCCGGGGAATCCCGCTTCGGCCCCGACGACGAGCCGCACTTTCGGGCTGTACGCCAGGTGCGTGCGCCACTCGGCAATCTCGCCGCGGGTATCCATCGCATACGGATTCCCGTCGTTTCTCGGTTTGGTCTTGCTTTCTTGGGGAAGCCAGAGGAGTATGCATCCCGCCCGCCAGCCTACTGCAGCTTCCCGCAGGTAGTGCCGCTCCCAGAGCGTCTGGGTTTCGAACTCCCCCAGACCCTGCAGCTGGTATCGGTAGTGCGGATGGTCCGAGCGGTAGCGATAGGGATTGGCGATGATGCAGTCGCCCAATTTCTGATCGAGCATTTCAGCCATTACTCTCTGCCAGTCTTCCCCGCCCCCAATCGGGCCTGCGAGGAAGTAGAGCGGGAGACTGAGCAGATACGAACTTTCGAGACGCGCGCGTGTTTTGGGAAGGATCAAGTTGAGCACGATAACCTCCTTTTCGTTTGTGCCAGAGCTCACTATGCCCGAAATGTCAGGCTGAGTCAAAACTAATGTTCCTTTCCGAGAGAGTGGTAATAGGCGGTGTCGGACATCCCGTCTTTCCTTCCCCCGTCGCTTTCATCGTCGTCTTCCTTTTTAGCTCTATGCACGGCCGAGACATATTCTCGGATAATTTCCGCAGTGGTGTCGCGGTTGTGCATTTCTATCAGAATCTTGCGCTGAAGCGGGGAAACATTGGGTGCCTGATTGGCAAGGCGCGTCAGCGTATCCATAACTTTATTATGGATAACGGCTTGTTTCGGGCTCGACATAACGGCTCGGTGGCGAACCGAGGGTTCGGGGGCATACGATTCACGAACGGCTCTCTGGCGAGCTTCGATGTATTTCCGGCAGGTTTCTACGAACGCCTCGCGAGCGGCGTCCGTACCGAACAGCGCCAAAATTTGCTCAAACTTCTCCTTGCCGCTCAATTGCTCGTATGAGTCCTGGGGATTCTCGGGCGGGTTATTTTTGATTCCTTCCATAGGTGTACTGCCGATTATACAACACCGGATGACGCCAAAACAAATGCGCTTTTGCGGGCGGGATAAAAAGAAAGACGCCGAAGCGCCTTTTAAACCTGGAACTCATACCGGCATTGGATACGGCATAAGCAGAGGTTTGTCCGAATCCCTTTTCCCTCTCGATCGCATGGTGAATCTGAACTCGTAGTATTCCGCCGTGAGGGCGTCGAACCCGTATTTTTCGGCAAAAGCCCGAGTCCTTACCGGAAGTTTGTTCAAAACACGGACTTCAAGTTGATTTTTCCGATGCAGCATCGGCAGAAGCAGTCGTGCCCAGAATCTGGAGTGGCCCATCTCGACGATCTCATCGAGCGTCAGCCATTTCAGCCACGGAACGCCGAACTGCAACTTATCAATGTTGTGCCTCGCACCGGCTACGAACCCTCCGATGACCATGATGATAATGGCGAGCAGGATGAAAATATCCGTGGCGGAAGTCAACATTCCATTTCCTCCTTTGCGGGACGATTGATGATGTGCCCAAAGAGACTCTATTCCCGCGCACGAACCGAGTCAAACACTCTCTATCGTAAGGTGGCACCTTACGGATTTGTGAGATGTACGGGCTTTCGGATTAATGCACCTGAGGTACATATCCGCGGATGTTTAACCCAGGGAGGTTATCGTGAACAAGAATCTCGTGATTGTCGCAAGCCCGGAAGACATCAAGAAGGATGCAAAATATTCCACCTTGAACAAATCGGGATTCGTACGCGCAGAATCGGCGGCGTACCAGTGGTACCTGCTTGTAACCGAGGCGTGCGCCCAAACAAAAATTCCCATCGACGATATGGTGCGGGACTATCTCGCGGCGATGCTGTACCGTTTCATGGGTCGATCGATGCTGTTTGAACAATTGGCGGCTTTCGACTTCTATGGTCGCCTCGTCGGAGCGGCCAAAGTCGAGCCGGGTCTTGTTCCGGATATCGCCGACATAAGCCTGCAATACGTAGCTTTCTTTCCGGAAGCAAGCTCCCATCGTCATCAGATGCGAGGGGCGCACCAAATTGCGGACATCGGCATAAGCTTGTATCGGGAACTTGCCAAATCAGCGGAGGGCAAGGACGACTGGTTCAGCCAAGCATACGCACTGATGTCGACATCGTTCATTCGTGCGGTTATGGTGCTTCGTTCGACGGTGCCGAGATTTGCGCTTCGCCGGAAACTCGCCGCGGAGAGATTCCGGAACGAGGCCATGCGTTTCCCGGGTATTACTGAAATGAAGAAGCTGGGTCCGGCGCTGAGGCAATTCGACCTGATGTACTTTCAGACCGAAGGTTCTCTCCAGGTCCCAAAAAATAACTGAAAAGCCATAAATCATTAAGCGCCCAAAACGGGCGCTTATTTTATTCTCTTCGCGGACTAAAACAGACGCCGCCCGTTTCGGGCGGCGGTGTGGTTACGCAAAAATGGAAGCGAAGGGCGGGTTCCTGTCGAGTCTCTCGAGGAGTTTGAGGAAGGACATTTGTGCGGTCACCGGCTTGGTTTGCGACTGCCAATAGATCGTCCAGATGACCCGCGCATCCATCTTCCGGACATTCGGGAGCATTCCCGGATTGATGTTCGCCAGTACCTTTTCAATGATTGGCACGACCCTTTTCTCAGCCGCTTGAGGGACCATTTCTACCCCGGTCCACTTCCTGCGGGTGAGCCGTATCGCCGAGCGTGCCGTCTTCTCAAGTTCGGCCTCGAAATCTATCACCGCAAGTTCGCTTGCCGCATCTTTGAACATCACCGCCACATCGTTCGTCATAATTACCCCCGTGCAATGAACCGAAAAAGTCTCTTCGCGAGACCACCGGACGGAACTATACAACGGACTCGGCGCAAAACAAAAGCCGTCTCCAGCGGCTCTTTGCTGTTGACGGCTAACTTTCCCATACCAATACTTCCTGCATCCATGCCCACGCAACTTCACGCACATCGATGAATTCATGATTTTGGAAGTACTCGTTGAATCTCTCCCGGAAAAGCGGGCTGCGGAGCGGTTCGCGGAGCAGTGCCCGGAGATTTTTCCGCAACCCCTCCTCCAGGAAGATCGGTGCAATCGGAGCATCCGACTGAATGAGCATCACGCAGGCCTTTTTTATGACCGAGCAATACATCAGCGCGATGATTTCCGCAAAGAACAGTATCTGCGATTCGTCGAGCGGTAGTTGGTATTCCTTGGACATGCGAACCTCCCAGTGAATTAACCAGATATTTATATATCACGCAATAATTCTTATGTCAAACCCTCGTCGCTCTTCAGCGTAAGGTGCCGCCTCGCGGGTTAAAGAAAAACAGCAGGAAGAAGATTCTTCCTGCCGCTTCGAAATGGAACCGTACAGCCGGTATCGGAGTTCAGCGCACTTGCAGCCGCGTTGCTGTTTCGGCGAGTTCTTGCTCGCGCTTGTTTCTTGCGGCGTCAGTCGCGGCTTTCTTTTTCGCTTCCGCAACGGCTTGGTCAATTTGACGCGCAATACTTTTCTGGCGCCGGATTACTTTCAATATTTCCTTTTGCCAGACCGGGTCGTCATTGAATTGCATGTGCGTGGGTTTGTCGATGTCGCTTTGCCACGAAATGTCTAATACCAAGGGGATGAGCGCCCCCTGCGCGTCAAACTTCAAAAGAGGGTGATACCACACCTTGACCTGGTCGCCGCCGAACATTGTCTTGCCCGTGTCAGCGTGGAATGAGAAATCGCCGAAATCGTGCAACTCGTAGATCGAGTGGGTATGACAGGAACCCTCGGAATAAAGCAATTTCTCTCCGCGCTTGGCTGAAATCAAACAAGCAAAAGCTGCCACTTTTTCCAGAAACGCAATTCTTTTGGCGACCTTGTCGCCAAGGTTTTCCCTCTTCGTTGCCATCTGTTGCCTCCGTCGGTTCGTTGACTATGTGTCCGGAAAAGAGCATGCGCTCGAATCAATATATTGTCAATGTTCACGCCCGCTCGAGCTCCACTGAGGGTCCCTGTCGCCCGGGGCATGGGCGAGGTTTTTTGTTTGGAAATGTGAGCAAAAAGAAAAGGCGCCTCAGCATGGCGCCTTCGACTTGGAAACCGAGCTTTCAAGGGCGGGTTTCAACGCCGCTTCTTGTCAGCGCTGGCGGCAAGAACAATTCCGACCACGGCAACTTTCGCTACCGTGCCGAGGAACGACGGTTTGTTGAGCTGCTGAACTTCTGCCGTATCCACCGGTGTTGCTACCCCGTTTGATACCTTGCGCGTCTGTGTACAACATGGACACTGATATATCGTATAACTCCAACCCGACGATATCTGTTCCATCTCGATTCGGGCGCCAAACTCACCCGTGCACGTACCGCAGTATTGCGTCATGATTAGGCTCCTGTAGGTGGTCATTAGAAACACTCTCCCTGACCGTAGACTACGACCATTAGAGCATAATGTCAACCTTCCGCTCCGGATCCAGGTCGCCGGGGCATGGGCGAGGTTTTTGTTTGGAAATTGTGTAGTAAGGTCGAACCTTGCTGGGAGTACTACAAACTAATGCGTTTTGTCGTTGTCACCTTCCACGCGTTTCCATTGAGAGTACCGAAACCATCCGTTTCATATTTTTTGCCTTTGTAATCATCGTAGTAAATTTTGATGGAAAACTGTCCCCTCTGTTTAATATCGGACGTAATCGGTACCGTATACCAATTATCAGAATTATTTGGCACGACACTACCTCCAACCCGATCCTCAACACCGTTCAATACGTATGAACTTATATAAATTGGGTAGGCGCTGGCGTTCTTAATTAGAATATTCCATCCTACGATATTTTGTTGCGAATCGATTATATTTTGCGGCATAAGAAAAACTTCGGCATAATCCTGCAGAGCCAGTATTCCATTTTGAGTTGTCCCAATTTTGTAGGCAAAGACGGCCGCAACGAGCGCAGAAATACCCGCAATAGCCGTAAAAACTATCTGCAAAACTCCTAGCACGATGTCCATATTGGACTTCACAGGAGCTAGCGCTTACTCCACTGCGGGGCTTTGCGGGCTTTCTTGAGGCCCGGCTTCTTGCGCTCTTTGGCGCGCGGGTCGCGCTTGAGGAATGAAGCGGCCTTGAGGACCGCGCGGGTCTTCGGTTCTGCCTTCGTGATGGCGCGGGAGATAGCGTGGCGGACTGCGTCTGCCTGCGCGGCGATGCCGCCGCCCTCCACATGGGCATGGACGGTGTAGTTCTCGGCGCTCTCCGCCTTCGCGAATGCTTCCTCGGCAATCTTTGCGCGCTCGTCTGTCTTGAAATAGTCCTTCGGGGTCTTGCCGTTGACCATGAGGCTCGACTTCGCAGCCTTAACCATGCGCACGCTTGCGATGGCGGTCTTGCGGCGCCCGACTGCGGTGATGAAAGTTTTTGATGCCATATATTTATTCGATAACGATGAGGTTCTGCATGCGCGGCTTGCGGAGCTTGTTGCGCGGAATCATGCCGTCCACCGTCTTCTTGACGACTTCGCCGATGCCCTTCTTCGCAATCATCTCCTCCATAGTCGTGAAGAAGAGGCCTCCCGGGTGACCGGTGTAGCGGGTGTAGACCTTCCCTTTCGTGCGGCGTGCGGGGAGGTGCATCTTGCCGGCGTTCATAACGGTGACCTGTATCGGCAATGCCTGATTCTTGGCGAAGTGCACGGACTTCTTGCCGAGCAGTACGCTCGCCGCCTCGCTACATACGCGTCCGAGCGTGCGGTCAGTCGCGTCTATCGTATAGGTCGTCGGTGCCGGTTTGGTGTTGCTGGTCATAGGAATACGGTAATCAATACTAGACGAATGCAATGTACGCAAGTTTGCGGGCGTCATTTGAGCCGCGGAGCGTGCGCTTCACGACACGCGTGTAGCCGCCCTTCCGGTCCGTGTAGCGGGGTCCGATGGTGCCGAAAAGCTTCTTCACCGCTTCCTTGTCGTGGAGGCGGGAGATGGCGAGCCGGCGGCTGGCGAGTGTGTTCGTCTTCGCATAGGTGACGAGCCGCTCGACATACGGGCGGAGCGCTTTCGCCTTCGCTTCGGTCGTCGAGATGCGCTCCTCGAGGACGAGGGAACGCGCGAGCGAACGGATGAGCGCTGCGCGCTGGCCGGTCTCGCGATGGAAGGTTTGTCCTTTGGTGGTATGCGCCATGGTAATTATTCGCCTTTGAGCGTGAGGCCGTGTCCGGCAAGCGCTTCGGAGATTTCCTCAACCGCTTTCTCGCCGATGCCATCGAGCTCTTTGAGCGCGCTCGCGGTCTTGCGGGCGAGGCCGGCGGCGGACTTGATGCCCGCGCCTTCAAGCGAAGCCGTGACGCGCGGCGTGAGGCCGAGGTCGGCAATCTTCACTTTCGTCGCTTCGGTAACGCCCTCCGCCTTTGCGCCGGGAGTCGAGGCCTCTATCGGTGCGCTCTCCTGGAAGCCGATGACGGCCTTGAGTTGGTGGATCATCGTCTCGATGGACTGCTCGAGCGCAGCGCGCGGAGCGATAGTGCCGTTGGTCTCGATGAGGATGCGCAGGCGGTTGAAATCCGTGCGGTCGCCGACGCGCATGTTCTCTACTTCGTAGTTCACGCGGCGGATAGGGGTGAAAGTGGCATCAAGCGCGATGGTGCCGATGTCTACCTTGTCCTTCGTGAGGACTTCGCGCGCGACATAGCCCAAACCGCGTTCGATGGTCGCTTCGAGTTCGAGGACCGCTTTGCCCGAGAGGTCGCAGATGTGCTGTTCCGGGTTCATAATCTCCACCTGGCTTGGAAGCTTGAAATCTTTTGCCGTAATCTCGCCGGTGCCTTTCGCCATGAGCGAAATAGCCTGCGGCTCATCGCCGTGGAGGACGAAGTGTACGCGCTTGAGGTTGAGGAGGAGCTCCATAACGGTCTCGCGCATACCGTCGACGGTAGCGAACTCGTGCGGAACGCCCTCGATCTTCACCTGTGTGACTGCCGCGCCGGGGAGCGAGGACAAGATGATGCGGCGGAGGCTGTTGCCCAACGTGTGGCCGTAGCCCGGATAGAGCGAGTCTATCTCGTAAACGCCCTGCAGTCCTTCTTCGGAAACGATACGGGGCTTACTCGGAAGTGTGATGTGGTATTCCATAACGCAATCGTAATTACCAATTAAATAATACTCAAATTACCTCGTGTAGAACGAGAGCACGGCGATGAGGTCGCCCGCCGGGTCCGCCGAAGCGGCCGTCGGACGCTCTTTCACCGAACCCTCCATCTTCTTCGCGTCCCAGGTGAGCCAGGACGGAAGAGAACGCTCCGCAAACTTCTCCGCGAAGCCGACGAGCACGCCGTGCTCCAAGGAGCCCGGGCGCACGGCGATTTTGCTCCCGACGGAGAGCATCTGCGACGGAACGCGGCTTTTCTTGCCGTCGACCATCACATGGCCGTGCGCGACCATCTGGCGTGCGCCGCGACGAGTCGCAGTGAGACCGAGGCGCCACACGACATTGTCGAGGCGGAGCTCAAGGAGCTCGTGCAGACGCTCGGTCGGCTTCATGTTGCGCGCCTCGAGCGCCTTGTTCACATAGTTGCGGAACTGGCGCTCGGGGAGGCCGTAGGTTACGCGCACCTTCTGCTTCTCGAGCATCTGCTTGCTGTACTCGCTCGCGCGCCCGCGCCCGCGGCGCTTGTTCTTCGCGGAGCGTTCGGCGGAGATGGCAAACTTTTGGGTCTGCGCTTTCTCAAAGACGGTCGCGCCGAGGCGCTTCGCTATTTTGTATCGTGGTCCTGTTTTCATAGTGTATAGAAATTACACGCGACGAGGCTTCGGCGGACGCGGGCCGTTGTGCGGGACCGGCGTCACATCCTTGATGGACTTGATTTGGATGCCCTTGCCCGAGAACGCGCGGAGCACCGACTCGCGGCCGGCGCCGACACCGCGGATGATGACGGTCGCCTCCTTGATGCCGATCATGAGCCCCTTCTCGCCGAGGAACTCACCGACCTTTGCCGCCGCATACGGGGTGGACTTGCGGGCGCCGGCGAAACCGAGCGCGCCTGCGCTCGAAGACACGACGGCATTGCCCTTCTCGTCTGTGAGGATGGCCTTCGTGTTGTTGAAGGTCGCGTCGATATGGAGAATAGCCTTCTCGAGGTGGCGCTTCGTGGCTTTCGACATGGCGCGCTCCTTGCGGCCCTGATCCATGCCTTTGCCGCTCTTCTTGATGATGCGTTTTTTACCCATAGTAGATTATGTTTTCTCGAGCGTACGACGACCGGAGGTCATCGTCTTGCGGACATTCCCTCTACGCGTCCTTGAATTCGTCTTCGTGCGCTGGCCGCGTACCGGAAGCCCGCGCGCATGGCGATCACCGCGCTTCGACTTGATGTCCTTCAAACGCTTGATGTTCTGGCCGATTTCGCGGCGCAGTTCGCCTTCGATAGTGAAGCCTTCGGCGAGCGAGCGGATTTTCTGTTCCTCGTCGCTCGTTATCTCGCTCCCCTTCTTGTTCGCAGCGACGCCGACCTGCTTCAAGATTTCGCGTGCGCGCGTCGGGCCGATGCCAAAAATAAGCGGCAACGAGTACGCGAGTTGCTTGTTATCTGGAATGGTGACACCGGCGATACGCATATGTATATAAATTTAATTAACCCTGGCGTGCCTTGCGGCGCGGATTCTTCTTGTTGATACGATACAAACGCCCGCCGCGACGGACGAGTTGATCTCCTGGTTGCTGGACTTTGATAGAAGCACGAACTTTCATTGTAAAATCTCTTTGCGGTTAGGTTAATCGGCGAACTATTCTTGCGCGGCCCCCGTACGGGTCCATCACCATCTCCACTTGGTCTCCCATCAGGACGCGGATACGATGCAAACGCATTTTCCCCGCAAGGTAGGCGAGCTTGAGCTCGCCTTCTTCCCCCTCCACGACGGCCGGAAGGCGAACACGAAAAAGCGAGTTAGGCAATACTTCTTCAACGGTTCCTGTCACCGTCGATTTTGTTTCTTCGCCTTCACTCATCTTTATTCGTTAACCATGCAGTACTCTAGTAATCTAGCAGGTGTCTGATAAATCGTCAACAAGCGCCTATGGGTTTGCCACAACGACCGAGATGGAAGCGGGGTCCTGAGGGAATGTCTGGCGCCAGAACGGACGGAGGATGATGACGGCGCGCTTAACCTCCGGGTAGTTGGTAAGCGCGACTTCGGCCGCCGAACGGGTCTTCCCGCTTACGGCTGCGGCTATCCGAGTGGGATCTACGCTGTATATAAGCGACGCTGTGCCGGAGAGCGTAAAGGAGAACGACGGTGCGTTCGGAGCCGGCATACCGCTCGGTGCGGAAAGCGTGAGGCTGGCGGTAGAAGCGAGCGTGACCGGCTCGCCCTGGTACCCGAGTCCGCCGACCGAACCCGCGACGGCTTCCGCGAGTGCGAGATTCGGGAAAACGACCGCCGTGATGGTGCCCTGTTCTTTCACTTCAACCATACCGGTCGTGCTCGATGGCGCGGCAGCGAGTTCCTGGTAGGTGGTCGTCGCGGCTCCCGGCAAGAGCACATACCCGGACGGTATCTGCGCTTCGATGCTCGATGCGAGGTCGGGAGCGAGCGCATTCACGAGCGCGTTCCGTGCTTGTCCGTCAGCCGCGGCATCTACGATAGGTACGGTGCCGGAAGCTCCGCCCGTCATCACGGCGGTAGAGTTGCCGTACACCAGGGCTTCCTGCGGCGTGCCGGCAAAACCGGGGACGGTGAAGGAAGTCGGATCAACATTGTAGGAATCGCCCGCCTTATCCGCGGTGACCGCCGCCTTCACGCTGCCGGGCTTCGCCGAGGTGCCCGCGGGAATAGTCACCGCCGACTTGATGCGGAAGATGAGCCCGGCCGTCGTCGCGAAGCGCGTACTTGCGACCAGTCTTTGTGATTTTGACTGCGTGTTGTAAATGGTAATGGTTCCCGTAGCGAAGGAGTTCACGGTCTTCGTGCCGCTACTCTTTACGCTCTGCGAAGCGATCTTCTGCGCCGTGATGATTTCGTATGGGAGCGTGCCGGTGCTCTGATTCGCGGTGAACGAGCTCTGAACCGCCGCAGAGACCGTGTTCGGCGTCACTTCGACGCTGGCGCTCGAGAAATAGAACAGGGCGCCGACGGAAACAACGATGACCACGCCTATGGCGATGAGCGTCGTGTAGGGGAATTTGAACGGTCGGTTGGCGAGGTCGAGAGTTTGTCGACCGGCGGGGCTGCTAAGGGGTTCCGTTTCTCTTCGACGGGACGGCGGAATAATGTCATCAAGTTTGCGCATACGCCTCAGTATAGCATCCGGAGAAGCAATCCCCTTGTCCCCGCTTGTCCACCGATTACTCCTCGGGAGCGCGGTGCTGGAAATACAGGGCCATGAGGAGCAAGGAGATGTCCGGCGATGCCGTTGTCGCCTGCTTCACCGCGCCGACGAGATGGCTCCCGAGGACGGACACTATCTTCGGCGGATTATCCGAGAGCCAAAGCTTGCTGAGCTCAGCCTTGTCGAGCGTCTCACTCAGAGAAGCGATGTCGGGCTCGCGTGCAAGCAGGAATATGGTGCGCGGCAGAGGAAACCGCTGTGCGAGCATTGCCAACTCGTCCATAATGGCTTTCAACCATACTTCCGTGCCGGCTTTGTGGCTTGGGGCCTCGCTCACATCCACGAGCAGGTCTCTCCGTACGAGCGCAATGGAGGTGACCGGTCCGCTCGCGTCCAGAATAAGCACATCGCGTTCGTGCGGAAAAGCGATGCGCAAGGACTGGTAGCGGAGACTGCTGCCGGCGATCGTTAAAATATTTTTGGTGTGATACAGGCTTCGGATGGTCGACTGAATGCCATTTGCGACATGCTCATTAATGAGCGAGGTCAGGATAACAACCGAGGCGCGGTGCGCTTCCTTCCCATACGGATCGCGCGTCTCGTATCCGTTCAGAATGGTGCCGATGATGCTCTCGTCGGCGAGGAGCTGTCCGGCTGGAGCGGTGCTGGTCTTCGCAAGCGCCTGCTGCACCATGCTTTTGCTGAAAATAAAAGGCGTCTTCTGTTCGAAATACTCCGTGCGCACAGATGTCTTCTGCCACGGCGCATCGACCGCGACGAGCACCGTATCGGCGCTCCCGCTGCCGGTCGCGCGCAAAAGAACCGGCGCGCCCTCCTGAATAAGCGCCTCTCCGAGAATACCGAGCGCGCGGAGCATGGCTTGCTCGTGCGGTTCATCCACCCGGATGCTGATGGGGAGACGCCGTGTGTAGAGTACGGCGGGCAGTTCGCCTTCCGTGTACCGCGCATACGCGCCGGCCACTGAGCCGGTGCCGATATCGATAAGCACGACCGATTCCGACTTTTTTTTGCCGGAAAGAGCGTCGAGGAAACTCATGCATTCATTCTAACATTGCTTTGCCGGAGTGAAATACAAAAGGGCGTGCGTAAAATGACTTTGCGATCATTTTACACCCGCCCTCTCCTTTTCGTCCGGCTCATTTTCTTTTCGCCTTCGCCAGTACGGAATCGAACGCATCGATGGCCGCAAGACGCGCTAAGAGCACCGTCCGTACATCCTCCTTGCCCGGCATGAACATGATACCCATGCGAGAATACAGTTCGAGCTTTTGCCGCAATTCAATACGAAAGGCCTTATCCGCCGGAATGAGGAAATTCCCTCCCAGCCATTCTTTGGAAAAAATGTATGCGGGAACCATGTGTCTTTCCTTTCAGAAATAGGAGTCCGAGATGACCCTACAACAAGTGCGTTTTATTGCAACACCGCTTTGATGCGGCGGACGCCGGCGGATGACGCCTCTTCTTTCAGAATTTTAAATGTTCCCTTAAGCTCGCTGGTGTTGCTCACATGCGGGCCGCCGCAGAATTCTATGGAAAATGCGCTGTCCAAGGGTCCCACCGAATACACCGACACGGTGTCGGGATAGGTCGCGCCGAACTCGTGCTCGGCGCCGAGCTTTTCCGCATCTTCTTTTTTCATATCCGTACGAATGACCGGAATGCCCTCCTGTATTTTTTCGTTCACTATCTTCTCCACTTTCGCTTTCTGTTCCGGAGTCATTTTCTGTCCGTACGAAAAATCGATGCGCAGACGCTCGCTCGTGATGTTGCTGCCGCGCTGATGGACATCAGCGCCGAGAACCATCTGGAGCGCTTTGAGGAGGATGTGGTGCGCCGTGTGGTAGCGCACGGTCTGTTCCGCCTGGTCGGCGAGGCCGCCTGCGAATTTCTGCGCGGCGCCTTCGCGCGAAAGCGCCTGGTGTTTCTCCATCTGCCCCTGCACCGCGGCGAGGTCGACCGTGAGCCCGCGCTCTTTCGCGATTTCCGCGGTGAGCTCCACCGGAAATCCGTAAGTCGTGTACAGCATGAAGGCGTCGATATAGTTCCCCATCTTCTCAAGTTCGCGCAGGCCGTTCGCGAGCGTCTTTTTGAATTGCGCCTCCTCTTTTCCAAGTTCCTCGCGTATCGCCTGCGACGCCTTCTGCACAAAGGGATACGCACTCGCGTAGGATGCGCTGAAATCTTCCGCGACTTCCGCGAGCACGGCGTCTTTGATGCCGAGTTTGTCCGCTTCCCGGATGCTTCGGCGAATGAGCCGGCGCAGTATGTATCCCTGCTCGGTATTCCCGGGACGGATGCCGGACGCGATGAAAAATGACGCCGCACGCATATGGTCCAAGATGATGCGGAACGAGCGCGTCACGCCATCCTCGCTGTACTTCTTCCCCGAACGCTTTTCGAGGATGTCGCGGGCCGCATCAAACACATCAATGGAGAAAATGTCGGGATTCTCATGCGTGGCCGCATTCAGGCGCTCGAGCCCGCCGCCGAAGTCCACATTGCGCTTCGGCAATTCGCTGAAGGTACCGTCCGCGTTCTTGATGAACTGCATAAAAACCGAGTTGCCGATTTCCACGAATCGGCCGCAATCGCAGTTCGGATGACAGTACATGCCGAATCTCGCGTCGTGCGGCGTTCCGAAGTCATAAAAGACTTCCGAATCGGGACCGCCGATCTCCCCCGGCGGCATTTTCGTGGGCACCCCCGCCCTGCTCCACCAATTCTTTCGCGCGCCGTAGGAGAAGATGCGCCCGCCTTGCATGCCGAATTCGCCGCCATTCTCTTCGGTATCGAGCTCGACGAATGCCGCCCCAATTCCTTTCCCGCTGAAAAGTTTCTTCCATATATCCACAGACTCTTTGTCCGCTTTCATATTGCTGTCCGCATCGCCTCCGAAAACCGTCACATACAGTTTGTTGGCATCGAGCCCGAGGCCTTCTTCCGCGCTCGTCATGAACTCAAAGAACCACGGGAGCTGTTCCTGTTTGAAATAATCACCGAGGGACCAGTTCCCGAGCATCTCAAAGAAGGTCGTATGGCGATTGTCGCCCACCTCCTCGATGTCTTCTGCGCGGAACGAAGGCTGTGAGTCGACGAGACGATTCCCTTCCGGATGCGGCGTGCCGAGCAGGTACGGGACCAGAGGCTGCATACCGCTGCTCGTGAAGAGCGTGGTCGGATCATTCTCGGGCACGATGGGCGCGCCGGGAATGACGGCGTGTCCCCGTTTCGCAAAAAAATCCAGATACCGCTTCCGTACATCCGCGACGGTCATATGAGGAAAAGATACCACACCTTACGCGCCAATAGACTTGAGAAATGCTTTGTTATTGGGCTTGCGATTCAGGAATCCGCGTACAAGATCCATCTCTTCCATGCTCGAGCCTTTCTCAAGTATCCAGTGGCGATAGTCGCGGCCGGTCTTCGGATTGAGCACTCCTTCCTTCTGGAATCGACTGAACATATCTTCGGCATAGACCTTGGACCAAAGATAGCCGTAGTAGCCGGCGTCATACCCGTGCGCGATGTGTCCGAAGCCCGCGAGCCAGAGCTGGCGGGCGGGCGGCGTGATACCCATCAGTTTTTTATCGAGCTCGGCGTACAATTTCACCGGGTCTTTCGCTCCTTTCGTGTGAATGATGAGATCGAGCGACGCGAGCACCAGCTGACTGCGCACGCCCCACGCTTCGCCGAAAAGCCGCGCGTCGATAATGCGCGTAATGAGATCTTTCGGCAGCGGTCGGCCGGTCTTGTAGTGCTTAGAGAGGCGGGTCAGCATACCGGCATCCCACACCCAATTCTCGAGCATCTGTGACGGCGCCTCTACGAAATCCATCGCAACATTGAAACCTGATTGCGCGGAGTAACGCGCCTTCGTGAGCGTAAAGTGCATGAGGTGGCCGAACTCGTGGAAAAATGTCTCCACCTCGCCGTGGCTCATGAGTGACGGGTTCGCCGGGCTCGGCTTCGGGAAATTGGCGAGCATGGCCGCGAGCGGCGCCCGGTAGCTATTGCCCTCCCGTCGACCATACGTAAGTTCGGATGCGCATGCATGGCCGTACTTCCCCTCGCGAGGGAAAAGGTCGAGGATGAATGTAGAAAGATAGCCGTCCCGCGCGTCATATACATCAAATAGTTGCGCATCCGGATGCCAGAGCTTCACATCCGACCGGCGCTTGAAGACGACGCCCAAGAGCTTCTGGTATGCGTCGAGCGTCGCCTGCTTTACCTGTTCGAACGGAAAATATTCCTTAACGATATCGGAATCGATATCGAACTTCTCTTTGCGGATTTGCTTGAAGAGGTAGCCGACATCGTGCGCGCCGAGCAGAGCCTTCTTATCGCCGGTCCGGCGCTTCTTATCGGCCTTGAGCATCGCGAGATCGCGTGCCGCCTGTTTCTTCGTACGCCGTTCGAGGTCTTTAATAAAACGGCACACATTCGCGGCGGATTTCGCCATGCGGAGCTCGGTTTGGAAATCCGCGTGGGTTTTGTAGCCCAGGAGGCGCGCATTCTCCGCGCGAAGGCGGAACATTTTTTTGAGAATGACGATGTTCTGCGGACCGCCTCTGCGAACAAATTTTTCAAGAAGTTCGCGGCGCTTATCCTCGTCATGAGCGCCGGCCATGAACGGATGCACATCCGGGTAGGTCATCGTCACTTTATATTTGTTCCCCACTTTTGCGAGGTTGGCGCGATAACTGTCCGGCAGGCCGTCGAGCTCCGCCTCCGTCACCAAAATATGGTCTTTGTATTCGTTCAAATTATGATCGAACGCGAGCCCGAGTTTTCCCAACAACTTGATGTTCGCTTTGAGCTTCGCCATCTTCGTCTTCGGAAGTTCGAAACCCATGCGCTCATATCCTTTCTTCAGGTCCTTGAACAAAAGTCTTTCAGGACCCTGAAGTTTCTCGCGTTTTTTTGCGTACTCCTTGATGACCGCGTACATGCGCGGATCGAACTCTATCTCGACGAGCTGTTTCTGCACGGACTCGATGGTTTCTGCCGCGGCCGCGCGTATGCTTGGGTCGGTACTGACCTCCTTCAAAAGAGCGATGCGATTCATCTCGTCCCCTGCCCGCTCGCCGGCCGTCTCGAGCGCATAAATCGTATTTACAAAGGTGCGCTCGGCAGCCGGGATGGCCCGTATCTTCGCATATGCTTCTTTTTTCCGGCGAATACCGTCAGCCGCGACTCGTTCAAAATCCGCCGCTTTCCAGTTCACCCATTTGAAATCTTCCTTTTCGTATCGTGTGCGCTTCATGACCTGGAGAGCATATCACATCGGCGGTATCGTACTAGAAATAAGCGCGCCCGAAGGGAAGGTATCCCGACGGGCGCGAGTTTCTCCGGCCGCATGATGGTGTCAGGCGACTTTTGAGAACCTGTTGATGATGACCATTTCCGAGGGGCCGTTCTTCGGTATGACCTTCACCGCGAGTGCAACCCTGTTGTCGATGTCCAGCGCTTCCCAGAAATTGTTTGCGATCAGGTTGGCGTCGCCGTAGAACGGTACGAGGTACGGTTCGCCTCGAAACGACGGCAACGGATTACCGTCGCCCATATACGTGTGCAGGCAGTAGCCGAAACCGGGACCGACATCGTTGATCTCATAGAGATGACGATCGCACACATCGCTCCATGGCGACTTGCGCAAGATGGCCATCCGGATGACCGGGCGACCCTCGTGTAACCAATAGCAGGAGGCGGTGATGCGCGGCGTGTAGTTCGGTGCGTCCGGCTCGTAAATATTCCAGTGCATGGAATGTTCAAGCCCTTCGTCCTTGGCATAGCCTTCCGCCACATCGTCGGTTTGGCTGCCATTGCTGACAATGGCGAACCTTATGCCGTTGTGACGAACTTCGCGCATCGCATTGTAGATGATGAGTGACGCATCCTTCACGAGCGACGCATTCACGGGCTCGGTAGACAGCAGCCCGTCTTTACCGCGCACGAAAATGCGATTGCGGCTGTTCGCGCTCCTGCCCATGATCCAGTACGCCTGAACCAGATGCTCGCCCGACGCATCCATCCCGACGGCCATGCCTCTGCCGGTATACGGGTTTCCCCGTAGTCGAAAGAAGTTGCCTTCTGCGGACAATTTCAACAATTCAAGCGGATTGCTCATATATCCCTCCTCAAAAACGTCAATGAAAATAACAATATGTTCCTCCGGAATTTTACGCCTACTTTGGGGGTATATCAACAAACCGCCGGCTAGAGCCAGTCGATAGGGGCCTCGTTGTGACTGCTGAGATACTCATTTGCACGACTAAAGTGCTTGCACCCGAAGAAGCCCGAGACGGCGGAGAAGGGCGACGGATGCGGGGCTTCAAGCACAAGATGTCTCGTACGGTCGATGTGTGCGCCTTTCGCCTTCGCATAATTGCCCCAAAGCATAAAGACGAGATGTTCGCGCTCCTCCGAGAGCGCCTTGATGGCGGCGTCGGTAAATTGTTCCCATCCTTTTTCTTGATGGGAACCGGCCGCGTGCGCGCGGACGGTCAGGGTCGCGTTCAGAAGCAATACTCCCTGCTCCGCCCAGCGCGTGAGATTGCCGTCGGCGTGTGCGAGCGGCTTCCCCACATCACTCGCAATTTCTTTGAAAATATTTTGGAGCGACGGCGGGATTTTCTCGGTAGTTTCGACGGCAAACGCAAGCCCGTTGGCTTGCCGCTGCCCGTGGTACGGATCCTGTCCGAGGATGACGACCTTCACCTTTTCGAACGGACACAAATCGAATGCGCGGAAAATATCCCTGGGGTGCGGGTAGACGACGCCCGCTTGGTACTCCTTCTTCACGAAGGTCGCAAGCTCCGTAAAGTACGGTTTCTCGAATTCCCCCGCCAGATGTTTCGCCCAGGACGGGCCTATCTTTACGTGCATAGCGCTTCTTCCTTTTCGAGCAGTCGTTTCTTCGCACGCTCTCCGCCGCGATTGTACTCGCCGATCTTTCCGTCGCTGCGAATGACGCGATGACACGGCACGCTTGGGTCGTAGTTATTCTTCATCACGGTGCCGACCGCACGAGCGGCCCCCGGATACCCAATCGCTTGCGCAACCTCTCCATAACTCTTCGTCTCCCCTTTCGGGATCTGTCGCACGGCGTCTCGGACACGATCGGCAAATGAACTCTTTTTCATATCTTCGCGTTGTTATTTCGTTTTGTTCTTATTGTGAAGCTCAAGCAGTATCTTCCCGGCGTTCTCCCGATAGGTACAGTAGTCGCACGGCCCGCCGCCGAACGCTTTCCCTATCGGGGGTATCTCGTCGCTCATCAACATCTTTTTCATATCGAAAATCGCCGGCTCCACCCAGGTATCGCTGCCGGTATACGGGATGAGCTCCACATCGAATTCGAGTTTTCCGTCGAAGGCTTCCGCATCGGATTTCCCGTTCACATACACGAAATAGACGGTCGGAGAAACGGCGAAGCCGTTCCGGCGGAACAGCCACTGATAGATTTCCAGTTGCCGTTTGTATGAGTCATAGAGATCGTCTTCAGTGCTTGGACCTACCTTCTTGCTGGTCGCTTTATAGTCCACGATGATGAGTTCCCCCGCGGGATTGACCCACACGTCATCGATGCCTCCTCGTACCAAAATATTCGTCGGTTCATGAAGATACGCGATACCGCGGCGAAGCGCATCGCGCCACTCATCCATCCGGTCATCCGCGAGTGGCACGGCATCCAGACCGTATTCCTTTACGAGCGGATGTTTGCTGCCTTTGGCGCGGTGGATATCAAACTCGCGCTTAAGGAGCTCGTCGACCGCGTTATTGAGCGTGAACGCGGGCATGGAGGGGCGCTTTACGCCGAGCCGCAGGTCGAGGTAGGCGCACCGCGGACACTCGCAAAAGAGGTCGATCTTGCTGCGACTTATCTTGAACGGTTCAGGTGAGGACGGGTCGAATGGCCCGCGCGTATATTTCGCTTTAGAGCCGGCCGCCGCCATATCACGGAGTGGTCGAGAAATATGCGACGACGCGTGCGCCCGTATCAAAGTCGACATAGACGCTATTCACCGCAGGATCAAAGACTCCGTTATTATCATCGCGATAGAGCTCAACTGCGTAGGAGCGACCCGGCTCAGTCGGGCGCAAAAGCGAAACGGTGACGGAAGAGTGCGGGCCGACCACGCGCGCCGCACCGAGCACATTCCCGAGATCGCTCCCGCTTGTCTCTCGTACCGCAATCCACACGCCCGGGGGCGGGACGGTAACCGATTCGACAATGACGCTTCCTCCGGACGGCTGATTCGTCACGGAAACCGCTCCGCTTCCCGGTAAGGTGCTTCCGGTCGTTGTTGCCAGAAGCGACGACGAGGTAAGCGGCAAGAGGCTGACGGTCTTGCCGTCAAAGAACCACACGCCCACCAAAAGAGCGCCAAGCATTATACCGGCTATGAACGAGTTCATTGAAAAGCCCTGCTTCATACGGAAACAATATCATGAGCCACCGGAGGGAGCGCAAGGAGCCCTTCGACCTCTGCAAGGAGCTCGCCGACCCGCTCGCTCGAGAGATGCAGGGGGTCAAGCAGGCGGCGGTCTTTCAGTATCTCGTCGACGGCAATGACGCCGCGTTCGACCAGCATGTTCTTCTCAGCGTGGGACAGGCCGGTGACGGTCGTGATGGGATACACCATTGCGCGGCTCATGCGCATAAAAAGACTGTCGCTCATCGGATAGCTCCACCCCAAGAGTTCGACGCCGGCACACTCGGCGTACGCAATAGCCTCGGAAGTGAATTTGGTATTGGTGACCAGAAGCCCGCGATTAATCGGGCACGCGCGGATGACCGGGTCGCAGGCGAAGATATCGTCGAAACGGCTCTTTACATAGAGTGCGATCTTGAGGTCGGTCTTGTATCCCGGGTCGTTATGATATTTCAGCTCGGCGGCGAGATACATCTTCTCTTCAGGATGCGAGGCATAAAGGTCAACTTCGTGCGATACGCATTTCCCGCGGATTATTTTCCGCGTCTCGACCTGCCAGCCCTCCGCGCGGAAAAGGTGCGAAACGAAATCCTCGAACGGATGTCCGGTGGGTCCGAGCTCGAGGAGCGCGCGGCGGAGTGCATAGCGCGCCGCCACGGGACGCGTCTCTTTACGCAGAAGCGCGAAAGCGCGCGAATATACTTCCCGCGACGTGGCACCCTGTACGACGGTGGCGGTAATGGCTTCCGCTATGCGCTCGGCGGTATGTTCCCCGGCGCCTGCTCTCCGTAATGAAATAGCCAGGCGCACAGGATCGAACGCTTCCTTCGAACCGTCCGCCTTGATGATGACCGGCATCGTTGTCATGAGACCGTTGTCGTCGCCGCTCCCCCGTTGACCGTCGCCGTGAGCGGGAGATTCGCCGGCGCGCTGATGGTCGTCGTGAAGTTCACCTGCGTGGGCACCTGGAGACAGACGCCGGGGTCATCCGCTATCGTGAGCCCTACCAGAATGCCGCTCGTACTCGACGCTTCGCTTATGAGGGACGCCTGCGCCGTTACCGTAGCGCACGCATCGGGCGTCTCGATCGAACCGGTGATGGTATGCATTCCTTTTCTGAACGAATCATGGAGCGCGACGCTCGGAACATTTGCCGCGGCACTCTCGTTCGCCTGAAGCTTGCCGATATCCCGCGTGTGCGGTACGGAAAGAACGAAGCCGACCAACACGACAAAGGCAATGATGGCCGCAGCAACCCACAGACGCGAATGTCTCATCCCGTTAGAAATAGGATGCAGTCCACGGTCTGAGGT
>VFSW01001448.1_pt1 | contig 36229 bp, 43 predicted proteins | sample 5358111 | NCBI WGS metagenome assembly VFSW01 (sample SAMN11554181, study PRJNA540505) | mine drainage metagenome | isolation source: sediment from site ElyBrook_90M | place: USA: Ely Copper Mine, Vershire, VT | collected 2017 | reverse complement strand
CCATAGAATCGCCAGACCGATACAGCTTTGCCCGTTTCAGCATCCGCCGTCAGACCGATACAGTTTCTATTTATTTTGCTTAGCCTCTTGACAACTACTATTTCAGCTGCTATAGTTACCACAACTAGGACAGAAAGCCTAGAAACCACTTGACAACTGGTCCTGAATCTGGTATCATAACCCTAGAGGATAAATTTTATGACACGCAAAGATTATATCAATTTAGCCAACCGACTTTCGGGCACCTACCCTGCTTCGTATGCCGGAACACAAACGGAAGTAGCCACATATAAACAATGGTACTTAGATATTAGTGCAATAGCGGATGCCTTTCAGGCCGATAATCCCCGGTTTGATCGCGATAAGTTTATGGCGGCATGTTTGCCTAAAGGTATCGAATGAGTATCCGCACCTACCCATATCGTATTGATATCCTTGACCCGGATCGTAGATTTGTGGTACACTCCCTACCGAGGATATACGCCCGGTCGGTTGCCGATGCAGTTTATCAGATCGTAACTCATTACGGTTTCCGTCGTGGAAACGGATGCTGGGTTGTAACTGCTACACTGTTGGAGGACACACAATGCGTACACTAGAATACATTGAACTTTGCGATGAGTGTAGTACTCAAATGGTGCATGGGATTTGTCCATTGTGTGCCTACGAAGATATACAATCTACCCGAGAAGATGATCCCCGCGAATTGAACTTCCATCAAGATGAGACCGATACAGATTTACAAACTGATGAGGAATTAGAATAATGGAGGATACTCTCAAGATGACCGCCAAACCTAAAGGAGCAGAAATGAACATTGATGCACTTATTGCAGCATGGGATATGATATTGTCTCCTGGGCAATCTTCTAGGGAACCATGCCCAAAGTGTCGCGCATTTGAGCAGGCGTTTGTTGTAACAAAACAACAAGATGGGAGTTTGGTTTGGGTATGCCATCGGGCGAGCTGTGGATTCAAGGGAGGGACTTCTTCCCCGCCCCGCGCGCAGAATAAACCTGTTAATCTCCGCAAGCACGCAGAGCCACCGATAGTTGATTTATGTGTCAATCATACCCCGAGATATAACGCTGCGTTTGGGCTTGATTTTGACATAGATGCCGCGTCTTTGGATGCTGCTGGAGTGGGTCAAGACATTATTAGCAACGGCTGGTACTTTCCAATCTTTGACTGCCACGGCAGCAAACTTGGGTTTACGTTGCGCTGGTATGATGGTAGGCAACCTAAGTGCAGGACGTACTTGACAAGTGAGAGCCAGTCTGCTACAATGGCATGGTATAGACATCCAGGGAACAACGACTGGGTTGTAGTAGTAGAGGACCAAGTCTCTGCAATCAAGTTATGGAGTCTCGGATATGATGCAGTTGCGTTGCTCGGGACGTATATGAGTGCCAACCGTGCCGGAGAGATTTCCCAGTGTTATCGTAATATGCTAGTGTGGCTTGATCCCGATGCACGCGCAATAGCAGCCAAGTACACCCGTCAATTCAGAATGTACTTCGATACAATCAGTTGGGTTGACAGTAAACACGATCCCAAAGATACAGGATCAGCAGAAATACGGAACCATCTACGAGGAATAGGCATTGGAGAAAAAACTAATAGCGGCCTTAATGACCCGGAGTGCGTATGACCAACTCAGAAACAAGATTGATCCAAAGGCGGATTTGTCATCTGAAGGGCAAGTCATCTATCGAGAGATCGTTAGGTTTTTCGATGCTGACCCGAATGCCACGAGGGTTGACCCTGGGATTATTTCAGATCGGATTAGCCGCAGCGTATCTAATCCTAAGCATGCTAAATTATTTCGAGATCTTATTTCTTCGCTCCCGGTTGATGTTAGTAGCATTAACGTCACCACCGAATGGTTAGACCAACGGCGGGATATAGCAGTCAACACACTGCGGACTGCGTTGATAACGCCGGGCGACACCAAGCCGATACGGGATGCAATCGATGCGTATCTGACCTATGACCAATCCAGTGAGGGTACAGCGTATGATGTCGTCTCCGAGATCAGTGCAGACTACATTATCGAAGCCACTAGCCAAGCTAACCGTATGCCCATTTTGCCGACAAGCCTTAACGGGCTCATTGGTGGCGGAGCACAGCATGGACATTTCGTATTCTTTTTTGCCCGACCGGAAGTCGGTAAAACTTGCTTTGCGCTTAATATGTTGCGCCAACCAGCCAGTGAAGGTAAACAATGCCTTTACATTGGCAACGAAGATCCTCTCAGGGAATCTATCATACCCCGAGCTATCGAGAGTTTTAGCGGTATGGATAGAAAGTCCGGGAATTGGAAGAATTTGCTTGAACAAGCATATAGACTGGGCCTTAATAACGTCCGTTTTGTGGGGGCTTACCCCGGATCGGTTGGTGAAGTAAATGAACTGGTCGAAGCCTATCACCCCGAACTGGTTATCATCGACCAAGTCGGTAACCTTGCGGTTAAGGACGATTCTTATACGTTGCAGTTGGGGAAGGTCATGCGTGGCGTCAGGACACTTACTAAAAAGCACGGAATTGTTACCGTCGGACTCCACCAAGCAGGCGACAGTGCAAGTAACAAGCTTAACCTTGATATGGGCGATGTTTCATGGTCGAATACAGATATGGCGGCGCAGGCAGACCTAATGATCGGGATGGGGTGTGATGAGTCTTACGAAGTACGTGGCCTGCGGAGATTGAATGTTATCAAAAACAAGATTAACGGTTGGCATGGGTTTGTTGATGTTACGATTGACCCGATACTAAGCAGGATGAAAAGCATATGAATGAACCTTATATTATTTGTGATACTTACGGCAAAGTAGTCGGTATAACTCCGAGTCATACTCTAAAGCATATGAACGATCCTTATATTACTGGGCTGAAGCAATACTGGATACTTCCCGGCGGTTATTCAGAAACTAGACAATCATTGTCGATACCGGCATATCACCGTGATGATGTAGATCACCTGCTCCAGCAGTTACGGGAGCTGGCTGATAAGTGGGAAGCTTTTACATGGGAACCATACCGCAATCCAGCCATAAAACTCCGCGCCATCCTCAACTCAGCCGCAGGGCAACTTTGATATTTTCCCCAAAAAAATTATGGCCGATTTTGGGAATTTTGCTACTAATTTGGGCTACCCCCTCCTGGGGGCTTGACAAAACTCAGATCGGTGTGGTAAAATTAGCATACACATTAGGCGGAGCCACGGAGGTTTCAGTTGTCTTACAAGAGTCGACCCTGTGTAGATTTAGACTTGGCGATTACCACCACGGCAGACCCGCAGCCTTCGGGTGTGGACAACTCCACTGTGACGCTGTGCGCTCGCTGCTCGGGAGCTGCCCCGTTCACAACCTCATTTACAATAACCGGCTTAACCTCGTTGTTACAGCTGCACTCTTGGCTGCATGCCTTCACCAAGGCCGTGGCTGGAAATGGTCACTTGTCTGTTACCATCTCGGGATGCCCAAAGCTAGACAATGCAGCTGGCGATGTGTCAATAACAGTGAGTACGTGAAGAAAATACAAAGCCATTTGAATACATATAAGCAGTACTATGACGCAGAGCATCTATAAAACACTGACTCCGCTATTTCTGGATTTTGAAACGACAAATCTGGATAATGGTAGTGCTGTGCGTAAGGATAACAGCATCGTACTGGCCTGTTGGCGGACGAATGGCGCGGCCCGGCACTGTTTCGGCGACCAGTTCCACCAAGAGGAATTATTTGCGGCAGTTGCCCGTGCTGATATGATAGTCGCGCACCACGCCAAGTTTGAATGCCAGTGGCTTCGCCGTATGGGATTCGATATGTCGGAATTACCCCCGATATTCGACACGATGCTGGCACAGAAGGTGCTGGCAAGTAACCGTCAATGGCCGCTGAGCCTGGAACTGGTAGCACAACACTATCTGTTACCTGGTAAGCAGTCAGCGGTGCATACCCTAATAGATGGCGGCGTCTGCCCGTCCACTATCCCCGAGAGTATGCTGTTAGACTACTGCCAGCAGGATGTAGCTGTTCTTGAGGCCGTGTTCCGCAAGCAGCTGGATGTAATGACCGAGAATGATTTTGCACTGCTCCGTACAAAGTGCGAACTTGTCCCGGTGCTAGCTGATATCGAGTTTAACGGTATGCGGTTGGACCCTGCGCGTGTACGTGCAGAGTCTGATAGACTCCATAAAGGATTAGTATACTGTGAACAGGAGATAGAGAAGCTGGCTCCAGGAGTCAACTGGAACAGTGGTAAACAAATAGCTACATTATTGTATGAGACTTGGGACATCCCCGAAATCAAAGACAGACACGGCAATCCAATACGCACACTCTCGGGCCGTCCTAAGACCGATGCAGACACTATTTCTAAGTTGCGCAGGACTACTGCAAAGGCTCGAAAGTTCCTTGCATTGAAACAAGAGGCGACGTTGTTGTCGTCCGCATTAAGCAAGTATATCACCAAGATGGATGAATGCTGCGTTCAGTCTGATGGAGAATTGTATGCAACCTTTAATCAAAGCGTCACAAAAACAGGCCGACTATCTTCGTCAGGCGGCACGTATAAGATTCAATTTCAGAACATGGCGAAGGAGTATAAGCCTTTATTTACGGCCAGTCCTGGGATGGTTCTCATGGAAGTGGACGCAAGTCAGTTGGAGTTTAGAGTTGCAGCCGACATCTGTCGTGACAGTGTCGCTCTATCCGACATTAGGAATGGCCGTGATGTCCACCAACACACTGCGGACGTGCTCACTGCCGCTGGACAGCCAACGTCTCGCGGCGATGCTAAACCGTTTACTTTCCGTCCGTTGTACGGTGGTAGTAGTGGTACGGATGCCGTCAGGTCGTACTGCAAGGCTTTCAATGAAAGGTATCAGGGAATTTATAAAATGCAGTCCGGCTGGACGGTTGAAGTTCTTAAAAATGGTCAGTACACATTGCCCTGGGGCGCGACCTTTTATTTCCCCGGAACCATCGCGGACAAAAACGGGTACATCGAAAACTCCACCAATATCTTTAACTACCCGATCCAGGCGTTCGCCACGGCGGAAATCATCCCGCTCCTCCTGATTAGATTCTGGAGACGTATCAAGGACTTACATCTGGAAGCTCGCGTACTTAATACAGTCCATGATTCTATTTTGATAGAGCTGCCAGAAAAAGAAATTGACCAGATTAAGCAAATAGCTATTGACATTTTCACTCGCGAGGTATATAATGAATTAAAGGCTCGATACAATTACGAAGCTGTTGTTCCCTTTGGTGTCTCTATTAAAGTAGGCACTCACTGGGGTGAAGGTTCTGAATCGAAACATGAGGCAAGTATTTTATGACACAGTTCCAAGGCGTCGTCGAGAAGTCCAAGAGTAAGGTGTGGCCGAACGGTACATCGTACTTCTTCTTCCTCGAAGGCTCAGATATAATGTTTAAGATGGGCAACAAGGCTCCATCCTTCAAGGAAGGTGCCGAGATTTCATTTGAGGCTGATGAGAAGGGCAGTGTGAAGTGGGCAAGTATCAAGTCGCTGAGCCATCGTGCTCCCGAGGAAGTACGGCCTGCATCAGCAACTGTTCCTGCTCAAAATCAAGAAACTGCGGTTGCTGAGGAAGTTCCACAATCTGCGGCTGTTAAGTTCGTTCCTGGCTTCACGCTGAAGGATCTCTCCATCGTACGTCAGGTAGCAATGAAGGCTGCCATTGAAGCGGTCCCGTTCCTGGTGACTTCCGGCTCATACACCCTTCCCAAGACTAAGGCCAAGGCATTTGATGCTTATATTGACCTGGTATTGGAAATCACGAACCGTTTATATGCGGACTTGTCGGTCGCCCATGAAGCAGGTGTACAGACTCCGAAGGTTGCCGAAGCAGAACCTGTTTCTGATGTTGATACCAGCGAAGGGTTCCAGGAGTAAGTAAGTGATAAACGTGGCGCATATTGACGGCGACATCCTGGTATTCAGGGCTGCGTTTGCTTGTGAGAAAGCTGTATACGAGCTGCATGTGGAGGGTAATCCTCCCATGCGGTTCGAGGCAGCGAAGGACTTGGACAATTTTGTCAAGGCCAATAAAATCACTATGTATGTCCGCGACAAATCGCGGGAGATTGAACCGTTGGAATATGTGTACGCTAATCTGCGTGGTATGCTGGACGCTATTAACGATTCCATCAACCCTGATTACACGGCGATCTATCTTACTGGGACGGATAACTTCCGCCGTAAGATCACGGATACCTACAAGGCAAACAGGGACAAGTCGTATCGTCCGCACTGGTTCGAGGAAGCCCGTGCCTATTTACAACAGCAGCATCAAGCGGTAATCGTCAATGGCTATGAAGCAGATGATGCTATTGGTATCAATTACAAACCAGGCCATACGATTGTAAGTATAGATAAGGATTTGAAAGCCATCCCCGGTAACCATTACAACTTCGTCAAGAATGAAGCTGAGACTGTCTCGGAAGATCAAGCTGATCTCAACTTCTGGAGACAGATGTTGATTGGCGATGTCTCAGACAATGTTATCGCCGTAAAGGGTATCGGGCCTAAGACTGCGGAGAAGCTGATTCGCCCGGATATGACTACGCCGGAACGGGTTGAGGAAGTTGCCAAGCAGTACAAGAAGCATCATCTGGACTTCGAGCAGAACTATTATCTACTAAGGATACTGCGTAGTGAACATGAGTACCGTAAAGTCCAAGCCTGGATCGCCAAGAGACAAGTATCTAAGGCGTAAGTATGGGATTTCTGAACAAATTTATCGCCAGATTCTTGCAAGTCAGGGCATGGCTTGCGCAATCTGTAAAAGGCGCCCCAAGCCCGGTAGAAACTTGCATGTCGATCACGATCACGGTGGCAGTCGCGCTGTGCGTGGGCTACTTTGTTTCCGGTGCAATCGACAGATTATCGGTCGTCATCGTGACAGTACTTTGCTTCGCAATGCTTGTGACTATCTGGAACGGCCCCCCGCCGGGAGTCTGAACTTGTATGCACCTAAACCTAAACGGAAAAAACGTCGTGCTAGAATTCGTCGCTAATCTATTATTCATTGCAGGCGGATGTTTTTTCATAGCCGCCTGTGTTATCAATATACTGAGGTTACTTTATGCTACCTGAAATTAAACCAAGCAAACTTGTTGGCCGAGACAAGTCTGGTTTCATCCCATACGGGCGAGTAACGCGGAGCGGACGCATCGTCAATTTAGTTGACCCAGAAGTCGAGTCGATTGATATCTATGATATTGCTTCCGGACTGGCATACCAAGGCAGATTCACGGGGCAAACCATTGAATACTATCCGGTAGCTATACATAGCATCCTGGTCTCATACTTGGTTCCACCCGAACAAGCACTGGCAGGGTTACTGCATGATGCAGCAGAAGCATACATCAATGACATTTCCCGGCCCGTGAAACCATTGCTAGTCGGATACAAGATACTTGATAATCGGTTGTCTGACTGCATTGCGCGGAAGTTTGGTCTCACATATCCGTGGAGTGCGGAGATACACGCAGCAGATCAGGTTGCAGTTGCTATTGAACAGAACCGGCTGTTGCCTAATACGCTGTATTGGCCGCATATATTCACGGATGATGAAACCAACGAAGTTCTAAAAGCCAATAAACTTGTTTGGGGCTACGATAACATGAGACCGATTACACCAGATAGTGCTATGGATGAATTTCTAGATCGTTATGAGGAGTTAACATGGGCTTAGGAGTAAAGTATGACCAAGATAAGCAGCCTGTTATTCGAGGCGTGCTCAAATACTTCCCACGAGCCGTGGTTGCCGTCGCTGAAGTCTCAGCGGCAGGCGCTAAGAAATATGCCTGGGATGGTTGGCGCACGGTTCCGGACGGAATTACGCGTTACACAGATGCTTTGGGTAGGCATCTGCTTGCTGAGTCTTTTGGTCTTATCGACGATGGTCCTGGTGGGACTGGTTGTCTACATGCTAGTCAGGTTGCATGGAATGCACTTGCTCGTCTTGAGCTGATGCTACAACAGTCCGAGGATAATCCCGGTAATACAATATTCGTAGATGACGCTTATCCTGATTGGTCTAATTCTGGTAAACCCGGATGCTAATATGGATGCAAAAACAACAATAATAATTGAGGCGTTAAAGAATGCTCGGACTGAGCTTGATGCCTTACAAGATCAAGAGGATTGGTTTGTTTCTGATTCTCTAGATTCCATCGAATACGCACTAACTTTACTGGAGAACACATGCGAGACCCTGTAACCGCCCACAACTATTTCCTGAGCAAAGAGGCAGCCGTAAGCTTCGCTACTAGTCGCCAGAACGAGGTCAAGTGTGTGACGACACATCACCCCAGTTCCAGGATGAAAGACAAGGACACCGGCAAACCTTTGACTGTATACCAGGTCGATGTCAGTCATAAGAAAATATACGAGGCATTGGCATGAAGATACTGTTTACTGATGTGGAACGATTTCCGCATGACTGTTGGTCATGGGATATTTGGCAAACGAATATCCCTATCGGGTTCATCAAGCATTCAGGCGGCTTGTTATGTTGGGCGAGCAAATGGTATCAGAAGAAACCTGTGACCTTCCGCAGCTTGTGGGACAATCCCGATACTTATATACAGGATGCGCATAAACTGATATCAGAAGCGGATGCGATCGTGCATTACAATGGCAAAGCCTACGACGATAAAGCCTATAATATAGAGTTTGCCCGTCTTGGTCTTGTACCACCAGCCCCCAGTAAAAAGATAGATCTGTATCGTGTAGTCAAGCAGAACTTCATGCTGCCGAGTTACTCACTGGCCTATGTCCTGCGGTACTTCGGCTTGCCACAGAAGCTGGAGACAGGCGGAGTTGAGCTGTGGGTCAAAGCGATGGCCGGGGACAAGAAGGCCAGGAACCATATGAAGAAATACAACATCAATGATACGAAGGTACTAGAACCTCTTTACGAAAAACTACGCCCGTGGATTAAACAACATCCGAACCTTAACCTGTACCGAGATACTACGGGGAAGCCGTCGTGTGCAACGTGTGGCAGCATTCATCTCATTAGTAACGGGTTTCGTAGAACGAGTGTCGCAGCTTACCGGAGACTTCAGTGCCAAGACTGCGGAGCCTGGAATCACGAACTCAAAACTAAACCAGAACTAAGGGTAGGTGGGTAATGACGTGTATCGCGTGGAAGAAAGGTGTAGTGGCTGCCGATTCGCGTTGTACTTGGGAAGATGGTAAATATGAATTGAGCGATAAATTGTTCCGCGTTCCTAAAGGAGTACATAAAGGACACATCGTAGGTACTACTGGGGCAGATTCCCCTGGAATGGTATTCTTTGATTGGTACTGTGATCCTAAGAAAGAGAACAAACCGGTACTCAAGTTTGAGGATGAAGCATTTACCTGTGTTATCTTTACACCGGATGGAGTGTTCACAGCAGATGACCATTGCAGATTACTGCCGGTACATGAACCATACGGTGCGATGGGATCCGGTGCGGACTTCGCTATCGGAGCAATGGATAAGGGAGCATCCGCCATTGATGCAGTACGCATCGCTTGCAGGCACAACGCTTTCTGTGGACCACCTATTAAATCCATGCTTATACCATTGAGGAAGAAATGAGTAACCGTAACCGTACACGTAAAACCGTCATGCCATATATGCAGGGACCGGAGTACAAACAAACTGTTACTAACCAAGTGTTCGCCAAATTTCGTTCAGGTATCGCATACCTAGTCGAAATGAGGAAGGTGCGACGCAAGGGCGTGGAACAGCAGCGTCCTATATTCCACAGAATAACACCCAAAGTCCGGGCAAAAAAAAGCCCCAACAAGCGGGGCTATTACATCAATGAGGTTAAATTATGACACTTCCTTCTCCCTGGGCATTGATTGGAGGCGCTGCTGTCGGCATCGCATTAATCACAGGGTCGGCTTTCCTGGGTTACCGCTATTGCGCTAACAGCGAAGCTGCTAAACAGGCTGCCATTGAAGTGCAGCTTGCTGCGTCTGACCAACATTCTGCATTACTACAGGCTCAACTGGACAAGGCTCTGGAGGTCCACAAGCTCACTTACGTCACACTCAAAACGGAGATTCTACCCAATGTTAACCTTGTTGTCAAAGCTCCGAACCAGCCCGCTGCGACTCGCCCTGCTTATTATCTTACTAGTTTCGATGTCTGCTTGTGGAACGGTGGCCTTCAAAGTACCAACACCGCCTCCGGGGGCAATGGATCAGTTGCCTGCACCAGTGCTCCTGACGCCTACGGCCTCACCACCATCAGCTTCGGTGATGTACTCGGGAATGCCCTCATCAACTTTCAGCAGTACGCTGATTGCAGATCGGTCGTCCATACCTGGCAACAATGGTATCGCGACATCCCAGCAAAATCTAAATAAGCTGGTCTGGACATTCTTTGATTATACGCAGAATGGTACTGCATTCTTCATTGCCAATGACACGCGTTCCGTCCGTCAGAACAGTGCACATGATATCATCGTAGATGTTTTGGTAGGTGCAATAGCGATGGGATCGAAGCGTAGAGAGATCGTGATATTCGAGGACAACTGCACGCAACACGAGTTCCGTCAGATTATCCAGCTTCCTACAGGCGCTCTCAAGGTAGTTGCGCCCTACAGTCATGTGTTTGGTCAAGCCAAGAGTCCTGCCACACTTTTGAATAGCTACTTGTGTGGAAATGTGGTATAAAAAAGCCGCCAGAAGGCGGCAGAAGTAGATATGAAGCCCCCCAATTTGGGGGGCTTTTTTATGAGGCTTCATTATGCCACTTCACTCCCAGCCCTCCACCACCTGCAATGGCAGCAAAGCCAATACCGAAAGCCTGGAGATCAAGCGTGTGGTCACGGTAGACATTGACCCCGGACTGGATGATAAATGAGACAGCGCCTACGGCCAGCAGGATACGGCTCAGATCCCAAGTGCCATCAGTGGCCTTGAACAGGTCATCCCAAATCTTCATTGCTCCATTCCTGTCTCGATCTGAATAGCTAGCCGTTGGTATCGGGCTGCATCCTGCTTGGCTGCAAGGCTGTTCAGGAGTTCATGGGAGGCCTGAGTATATTGCCCAGAGGCCATATATCCTATGAAGTGCTGAAACTTGGCAAAGGTAGTTGCCCCAAGGTTGAACATGATGTTCTGGACAGCCTCCAGCCTAGCAGTATCAAGGGTTGCAACCCAAGGGTACTTAGCAAGGGCGGCATTGACCTGAGCGACGTCATAATCGAACTGGGCTTGTATGGCCTGCCCAAGCAAATCGGCTGCCTGGGGGCAGATTGGGGAGGCAATCAGGTTATGCCCAATGCCCCATGTCTTGATCCCACGGGAGTCCATATAGGGCCAAATCCGGTATCCTTCGTCGCGGCGGAGTTCAGATTGAAGGCTCATTTGTGGTGTCCAAAGAGCCACTGTACAGTTGCATAAACGCCGGTTGGTATCGCTGCGAGGAAAAGCGTGCCGAGTGTGGATATGAATTTCTGCTTGCCTCGCGCCTCGAACAGTGCAGTATCACCGGCTCGCATGCTTATATCGAGCCTGGCGAGCTGTTTGTAGATATTATCAAAGTGTAAAGTATCGGTCGCGCAGTGGGTTTGGAAATCTCCTCTAATACCCAGTACTGCTTCATAGATTTCGTCATTTGTTTTCATAAGACGCTCGGCACGATGTTAAAGCCCCACTCATTGCCCCAGACGGGCTGTGTGGGTAGTGATTGCATCAAGGTCCACGCTGTACTTGCACCAGGTACACCCGCATCCACCGCAGCCGCACAAGCGGCGCGCATCAGCGCAGGATAATCGTCCGGGGCTTTATCGTACTGCGCCAAATCGCCAAGCTGGCCGGTAAATCCATGCTTGACCATCAGGTCATAAACCGTCTGCAACGTCACGCCTGTCGCCGTAGCGGCCTCGGCATCGGCCAGCGGCCAGCTTCCACATTCCGCAGATTGAAGCGAATCGCAGAGCATGGTTTGCCAGTTCGGCAGGAAATTCCCCGCGCTATCCTTGACCGTATGCACATAGAGTGTGCTGAGAGGATAGGTATTGCATGTCAACGCCATCACAACTGCTTGCGCAAGATAAGCATTGAACGGTTGCCATGCGGGAATCTTTTTTGCAATAACATTCACCACGATGCGCACGTAGTTCTCTTCCCAGAATGCAAGGGCGCAACTTGGTCCGTTTAATCCAGGGCGCATATAATCCGCCAGGAAGCCGAACGGATTGGACGGTGGCACTTTCGCCAGCATGATGCCGAGCTGATTAGCAAAGTACGGCTGCATCGAACTCACATATGACGCGAGAAAAATGCTCCGCAATGCCCAGGCTGAGCCGCGTTCCTGATAGTGTTGCCAGATACCATCAGCCTGACGATAGGTCGGATTCAGCGCGGTCAGGGCATAGTTTGCCCACACGGCGGCATGGAACTGATCCCGCGCTGTTCCGGTAGCGGCAGCGGCCACGAAGCAGTAGCCCGTCTCATGGGCTTCATCCGCACTCAAAGGGCTGCCGGATATTTTCCATGTTTTAAGATTGCCTTGGTAAGGCACGATGGGATTTCCGGCAAACACCTCTTGCGCCGGAGCAAGCAGCGTGGTATTGGGATAAACCGTGATGTCGTAGGGCAAGCCCGTGGTCGGGTCACCGAAATAAATCGGCCATGCGCCCGCGTGATCCGCTGCGGTGCGTACGCAGGCAAACGCCGCATCGGAGGGATTGACGCAAAACGCCACGTCCCATTCCGGCACGTAGGCAATATCCCCACGCGAGCCGGTAGAACCCATATCCTTATACGTCGCCACCCCCATGCCGTTGTAGCTCAGGTCATACTTGCTCATGTCCCACAGCGGGAAAGTTCCTTTCGCCCAGTTCGGGAACAGTGTCGGATCAACCGGATTCCATGGCGCTTGAGGTCCGTAGCGCAGGGTTTGATTCAGGCAGCCGCGATAGAACTGCACCGCTTGCGGAGCAAATACCGTAGTGGTGTTGTAGGTGACGCTGAGTGTGCCAGCATAGTCATTATCCGCCGCGCCTGAGAACACGCCAACATCGCAGCAGTCAGAGTAGATGAACGCGCCGATGCCGGGATGCGGATTGCCGTTCGGGTCTGTCAGCGGAATCCACGGCGATGCGACCGTCCAATCCGTGCCAACTGTGGCATTGGCTGTCCACACCACGCCTGCAGAATCTACGACCGTGACTGTGACCGTGTTACCTGTTGGCGGAGGCGGTGGTGCAGGCGGTGTCAAGGTCAATGTGCCGGTCAATGTGTTACCGTCTGTATCCGTTGCGCTGATGTTGAAAGTACTCATTTTCCACCTATAGGTTGATATGCGCGGCAAACAAGGCGAACGCGATGCCGGTCAGATAACCCGCAAAATCTCCGGCACTCATGGCGAGTGTTTGCGGTGGTGTGGTTTCATATTTCAGATCGTATAGAAATTCCTTGGCACCCGCGAGTATCACGGCCACACCAGCCGCCGCGTATTGATGCCATCCTGAAAACAGCAGCAACACCGTAGCCGCCACGCCGGAATGTGCCATGAAGGCAATGAAGGTCGGATTTTCACCGATGCCGGATATTAACGCAGTCAATTTGCTCATCGCAGTCTCCTATAATGCCAGTAAGAAAGTGGATTGATGCTAACGGTCATGGATTTATGTTTCCAAGTTTATCCTGTCACTAACATAGCAGTTCCAATCGTTGCATTGGTAACTGTAAATTCGTAATACCATCCAGGAGGAATCCGCAAGTGCATAATCTTTATAAAGCTATCCAACGCAGTTCCTATAGGAACAGTTTCCGTGCCAATCGTCGGCGGAGTTGCAGATGTTCCTAGAGCTACTGCACACGTAGATGCAGCACTTCCTGTCGGAGTGAATGTAACAGGAAGATAAAGTTCTTGAGGAACTACTGTTGTATTTTGGTAAACCGTCGCAGTGACGATAGAAGGAGCTGACGCTGATGGCGTGTAATCTCTTGAGAGTTGATACCATTCCCCCCCATTATTAAAAAATTGATACCACACACCGGATACCAATTTCAAATTCTGTAGTCCATACAGAGTTATAGTGCTTCCATTATGCTGTATAGTTGTAAAATTATCGGTGCAGAACAGAGTTAATATCTGGCCACTCTGACCACCAGTAAAGTTAGTTATAAGAGTTGAGCTTGTATTTTGTGTATTGTAATTTGAATACCCCTCAACCGATGGGGTGGTAGAATTGGTTGTAAGTGGATTAACTGCTCCGCTGGGGTTAAAAAATACACTGCCATAATTAAGTGGCGCGGAATAAGGGGTTGTCGCAGTACCTGTATTGATACAATTAATATACCAATTCTTGTTGGAGGCCGACATAACTAAATCCTCATATCCATACTTAGGGACATTGGTTATATCACTGGTTGACTGACAACCAACATAAAGATTGTTACCGCTGGCATTATCTGCTCTAAAATTATCATAGGTAGAAGTAGTATCCTGTGAGTTTGATCGCCCAAGACATCCAATAATTTGATTACCTGCTCCTATAACATTAAATCCATGCCCCATATTCAAATCAGCACGGCATATGGAAAATCTATTTAGATTTCCAGATACATAGATTCCTTGATCTGAAATTTCACCTATACAAGAAGAAACAAAACAATTTGTTCCTCCAATAACAATACCGGCACAGTACAAATTAGTACTGGTCTTAGCCAATAAAGATGCTGTCGCTTCAATGCGATTCAGGAAATGATCTGTCCCAAGAACGTGAACTGTTCCATTAACCGCCGATCGAGTGGTATTCAATAAACAATTTTGGACCAAGATATCTTCTAGTGTGTTAGCCACGCTTGAAGTATCGAGATAAATACCCTCATCTGCAAAGTTATTAAATCCGCATCTTTTAACAAATGCGCCGGTAGCATTGCTATAAAATCCCTTGAGAGCCGTTGCAGAACCTAATCCATTGAATAATATCCCCTCTACCCCAGATCCAAAAGATGCTGTCATCAATGTGCCGGTCGTAGTGGCATTGATTACAGTTCCGTAATCAACAGCGCCCCCACCTCCAGCATTCATCCTGCCATCCATCGCACCACGCAAACTGACATTAGCGCCTAAGGTCAAGCTGGATAATTTGAATACCCCCACAGCATCTATAATGCCGCCTTTTAGATTAGATACATAGGTATTTGCCAATCCAAATGCCGGCGTAGAATCTGAAACTCCGGTAGCATCGGCGCCAAACCAGCTCACATTTACATTGCCAACATACACACGATACCAACTCCCTGCCGTCTGACCAGTCGGCGTGATGATTGTGCCGCCGTTGTCTGTGGTATAAGCGCCCCATTGGAAAGGCCCTTGTCCGCCGTCGTTTTGGGTGGTGTAGCCTTCTAAAAATATCGCCTGACCAGTCGCAGTTCCGCTGACAAGTCGCAATGCTGCGACGGTGGCGGCTCCCACTAACGTTGTCGCTGAGGCAGCATTACCAGTGGTATTCTGATTCAGCGTCGGGAAGTTTGCAGGAACAGCCGCAGCGACGCTTGTACCATTTCCGTATAAGATGCCGGTGATAGCCGTAATAGGCGTTACTGCATCCAGAGCGTTTTGTACAGTCGGATAGGTGGCATTATAACCAATAAGACTCGCTCCTGCTGGAGACACGGGGCCGTTGTTTTGATCCACACCGTTAGAGGCAAGTTGTGCGGGGTCTTTAGTATAATTAGCCATATTAGTTCCTAGTAAGCAAAATATGTAACTGGGGTTGAACCGCTAGGTGTTGCGGTATGAACGGTTGGTGCAGTTGCCGTATTGTATGTAACGGTTGTTGGAGTGATTGACCCAGTACCGTTAATAATCTCGAATGTAATAGTGATAACACTGGTGCTCGTTAGCCCTGGTATTGAGATGACCGGCGACCATGACCCGTTATTGCTGGGGGATAAAAACTTGCTCCAATAATTTGTGCCGCTAACAGAAATATAGACCTTGGCATAACCACCAGAGGATATGCTGCTCGAAAAATTGACGGTATAGTTATTATCATACGCAGGTGCGCTAGTTGTTGTTGCGGTCCAGGGACCACTACCGCTGAATGTATTGCTGTGTGGAGTAGTCACGCCGCTGGCTGTCTGAATCTTGAGGCTGGGGGTAAATCCAGTATTACTGACATCCTGCGCCTGAAAGTTGTGGATCTGGTTGCCCGCAGGGAGCGTACTGTCATACACAAGTCCACCAGAATGGAAAACGATAGTCGGTGAGTATCCAACGGGGAATGCTGTCGGGAAAGTGGTGGCAACTCCGTCTGTAACCTGTCCTGTTTGTGTACCATATATATGAGCGCTAAGTTGGTTTAGATTGCCGCTATCAGCGAAATCTATAAGCGCTCTACTATTAGCACCAACAACAATTTTTACATTAGGCTTAGTTGTAATACTATTCGTAGCGTTTACAGTAACAGCACCTAAACCTGCATCAACACTCGGAGCCAAGGTATTGACTATAAGCCGATTGCGGTTAACACCGGTATTCTTGAAAGGATAGGACATTATTGCTGCGCCTGTGAAGGTGTCAACCAGAACTTCGAGTTGTACTTGCGCTGGGCATCATCAATAGATTTCTTGACTGAACCTGGGTGAGATGCTTCCATCAATGGATAGATGAATCCATATTGATATAACAGCTTGGTCGCCCATAGATTCGTGAATGGAATATCTGTCTTGGCAAAATGCACAGCCGCTTCGGCGGCAGCCGCACCACGGGATTCATGTAAGTGTGGTTGTAGTGCAGTCCAGAGAATATCCGCAAGACCACCGGCTTCTCCCAGTGCGGGTCCAGTGACAAACTTCTCGATGGTATCAGTGGGCTTCTGGTCAGATGCGAAGTCAGTAAAGATTGACCCCATACCTCCAGAGGCAGCAGCTGCCAGCCATGTATGGAAGTCATGGAGATCGTCCGGCTCACGCCCGGACAATACGTTCTTGAGCGAGTTACCCATGTAGCCCATCATAATACTGCCGAGGGCAGCTGTGATGACCATAGGAAACCCACCATCCTGAATGTTCGGCCAGACTTTCTGGATAATACCCATTGGAAAGGATTTGAACATCAGCATCGTCCGCCAGATTTCTGTCGGTAAAACACCTTTCTTGCCACCGATGTGCATTGTAGCTGTCTGCCGCGCGCCCGGAAGTGGGACAGTTCGTTCAGATTCTTCCATCAGCATAGTCGCATATCGGTTAGCAACTTCCTTGTCTGCGATTTTGTCATACGATATGAAGTGTTTGTTCTTGACAATAGTGTGTTCCGTGCTGCGGATTTTATCCCATGCTGGTTTATCGAAGCCAGCAGCCTCGAGGCTGCGGCGCATGATCGGACCTAGTTGCTCAAACTCCTTGCCGGAGTGCTCAGCAAACTGATTCATAATCGCATGGGTCGTGGCAAACTTGAATACGTCGTCCCAGTACGCCTGGCGGTTAGCCATGAACATCACACCATTGGCACGGCGAATTATGTCAGGGATGGATCCGGCTACATTACCAATACCTTCACCGCCTGTATCCCACCGGGATGTAACGTAATGCAACGCAGCCTCATGGCCTACTGAGATACTGCCCATCAGTTTCTGAAATTCAGGATCAATGGCAGCACGTTGAGTTAAGAAATGCAGGAAGGTTTTACCCGCCCAACCGATACTGTCAAACAACGGCATACCTGCACGATGTACAGCAGCGATACCATTGATAGCATCTGAGAATGAAGAAATCGTACTGAACCCCAGATGCGCCATCATAGTCATGTCACGGACGGACTGGAACACTCGGGCGGTTTGATAGCTTGCTATCTGGTTGTGTCGGTTCATTATAACATCGAAGTCACGATCCAGTTGGTTCTGGTCCATCTGAGAGAACTGCGTACCTAACTTATTGGATTCGTTCACGATCGTTTGTTTCATAAAGTCGTAGAACTTCTCGGGATCGGGACCGAGCATCTGCATCATCTGATAGTCGTGCATCTGACGCTGCGCGTGCATCAGCATGTTGTATAACGGAGTGTCGTGGCCGTACAGGTCGTTAGCCTTGATAGCTGACTCCGCGTCCTTGAAGTGGATCGCACGGTGACGACCGAGCTGGTCAGCCAACGTCCGTGACCGGACGAAGCTGAACGGATCCTGATACTTCATATGGACGATATCGTTATAGATCTGCGACATAGTGTCATGGATGCCTTCCGGTGTGCGCGCACCATGATAAAACATCTTTTTCATATCCAGCAACGGCATCATGTCATTGATCCATTGCTCCATACCTACCTGGGCTACCTTGCCGGGTATCTGGTTCTGGGTGAACCGATAGGCTTGCAGCTCATGGATGTCAGCGCCAGCGCTGTTGAGTAACTTGATGTTGCGACGGTAACGGTTACTGAATATCTTGGCGATAGCCTTGGCTGTAGGATTGTCGGTTTCCTCATTGCCCATAGCCTTCACCAGTTCCAGTGTGAACGGCTTGTCATGCGCCAACTTGAGCCACTTAGGCCCGGCGATCTTTTTGACCATCTGGTCAAGTGCATTTATCTCACGGATACCAGCATCTTTTGCTAGTTTGTCCACGGAGTATCTACCGCCGACCATATCCTTGTTGTTACCGACTAAAAACGCAGACCCTGCTTCATATAGCGAATTGACCTTACGACCAAAGCGGCCTTTGCCGAGAGCATCCTTGGCCCATTGCAGATGGCGGCCCATGAACTTGGTCATAGCAATCGCACGTAATGCCGAGGTCCGTTTCGCTTCCTCAGCATCATTGAGCAGCTTCGTGCTGAGCTGTTTTACTTTGAGTGCCCGGTCAGGATCATCCTTTAGGTCGTCAATAGTACGCAATACGTCGTCGATCTCGGAGGATGTAAGGCCGCCGATCTTTTTGAGCATATCACCGCATTTATCAGCCATTAGGATGTCCGGCAGGTTAGAGCGCGCAGCAAGCCTAAAGCCTTCGAGCGCAGATTGGCAGAAGCATTGTTGCCTTCATCCAGAGTACGGCGGACATAATCCGGTAACTCCATCGGAGGCTCGGATGGTTCCGCTTCGGTAGTAGGTTTGGCTCCAGATTGCTTGGCAGTTTCGGCAGCTTTCTCGGCATCTTGGTTGGCTTTCAACTGCTCGTATAGTTCTTTGACATCATCGGTAACTTCAGCTGCCTTGGCATCTGCTACCTGATTAGGATCCATAGCCTTCCCATCTTCCAGGTATGGTTCTTTGGATTCTAGGGTTATTGTTTCGTGAGTATCTTCCAGAGGAGTATTGTTGGCTGGTTGAAGATGCTGGCCTTCCTTGGCATCTTCGAGTATTTGTACTTCGGAAGTTTTGCTTTGACTCTCTAGGGCAGCCTTCATTAACTCAGGATGATCGCCGAAATAATAATCGGTGGATGTGGGTTGGTGCCCTGCATTGAGTGCAGCCTTGGCAGCTGGTGAACCTGCAACAGTATTATGCGCAGCGACTTCATCAACGTTAAATTCTTTGGACTTGATTGGCCTTCCTTCTGCTGCGTAGCTTTCAGCCCGCGCCTTATCTGATGTCCAGATTTCCTGGTTTCCCGTACCGGAGTTGTATAGGGTAATCTTTTTCTCTGATGGTTCGCCCTTGGCCTTGGCAATAGCTTCGTCGAAGTAATCATCCAGCGATTTGCTGCCGCCTTTCCATGCCTGGAAAAACTTGAGGTCATCTTGGGATATATTAGGCTTGTTATCCAGCAGATCCAAAGCTATCCGGCCAGCGCGCGCATTCGCGGGACTGACCTTACTCTGCATGAATGTCGAGATAATGCTCTTGTCTGGATTCGGGTCACGAATAGCCTGTTCCAGTTCTGTGTTATGATCGACTACAGGACGCACGGCAGCCGTTACATCTACGGGATCATTCATGGCGTAGTCAGCAGCAGCTTTCTGTATCGCCGCTGTGCGATACGCGAAGGGCAGGCCTATAGCGTGTGAAATCGCTCCCACAGCCGGTCCCATGACCATAGCCAGTAACGGGTTAGTTACATCTGGTTCTTTGCCCTCAAGGTCTTGTGTTTCTTCTTCGCCGCCCGCGACGAGTCCGGCTTGTAGCGAACCATGAATCGCTTGTTCGCCCCACTCACCTGCATCAAATAATGACTTGGTTACTTTCTCAGCATCGACTAGCCGGGTTGCCAAGACGCCGAACTTGAGCAAGTCTGCAAATGGAACATACCATAATGGATCAGCAAGATTGCCTGCAACCCCACCGACAGTTGTAGCCCACGGGTGGTTCTCTGTAGCAGACTGCATATACAAGTCATGTTGATACTTGCTTGATGCTACAGTGGCTTCTGCTTCGGACATGCCAGGATGCCATCCTTGCGGAGTAGCATAGTTCTGGACATAATCATCTTTCGAGATTTGCTTACTGGGATCCCATCCGTGGAAGGTAAAGGCATCTGTACCAGTTACCTGCTGCGCGATGCGGTCCGTATTATATACATCAGGGTTACCGCCCGATTCAAGCGCATCAACATATGGTGTCAGAACATTGCGTACAGTGCTGACTGCGCCAGCAACTGTGCTACCTATTAGGCCTGCACCTGGGTCCTTTGGATCATCCGGCAGGTCTACTGTCGGTCCGCCTTGTACAGCCTGGGTAAACATTACCGTCTAATCTTCAAGTGGACAGGTTTGGGAGCAACCTTTTCATCCTTGAGGGATTTCTTCAAATCAGGTGATACAAGTTCTGGTGGAGTTTGGGAATTATCTTCCTCATTCCTGCGTTCAATCGCAGTGGGAGATGTGTTCTGGAACGGCAGGTTACTGGCTACTTGCCCGCGGGTTATGACTACAGGCTTACCGCCTGGACCACTGATAGGAGCACCGTCGTTGTTTACCCATTCCCATGATTGGTTATTTGGTTGATATAACCACGAGCTGCCCCCAGCAGCAAGATACTGTTGCCGTCTCATTGTTTCCGCACCCGAGCCAGGTATAAGACCATGTAATTCTACATGAAGCATAACGTTTTTCATGTAAGCGTTTACGCCGGCAATACTATTCGGATCAGGTTTCTGCGGCTGAGACAGGTCCAACGGGTTGCGGGATACAGTGCTTCCGGCAGGCATATCTTTAGGATAAGCGATGCCGCCGGAAAGCTGGTAATTGTTACTATATATGGTTTTGACCGCGTCAGATACAGCAGTCTGATAATCTGAATCTTGCGCATTTGGCCCAGTCATCAGTTTGTATGCCAGCTTCTGCACTAATTGCACCGCAGCCGGAGAAACAACAGTAAGCCCGAGTGCTTGTGCGAATGGTTGTAGTTGCGCCTTTGCAGCTGCTTCAACTTTCAGAGGAGCAACATCCGGCGTCGCCGCCTGCAGCGCCTTGAGATTCAGTTTGTCGAGTTCATGGATTTGGGCAAACTTGCGCGGGTCCATATTTGGATCAACGACAGCGGCTGATGCTGGCAGGATTCCATGCTTGCCGAACAGTTGATCCTGCACCGCTCCGTAGTATGGCCCATAGGCTTTCTGGAGGCTTTGGAGAGTGCCTTGTGCATTCTCGGATGAACTGTCATACTTGGCGCGGAGAATAGCCGCCTCCTGATTGTCAATAAGAGGCGTGGGTATTGTCATCCCATTCTGTTTGTCCCATATCTGTACGGCCTGCACACCAGCCTGTACATACCCGGGAGTACCAGCTGGATAGCCAGATTTGGTAATAGCGGCCTGCACAGATGGTTGGGATAGCACATAGCCCGTAGGATCAGCATTGTATTGTGCTTGCGCCTTTTGGAGTGCTTGCAGACCCAGTTGGGCCTTGTTGATAGCATCATCAACCTTAGCAGGGTCAGTAGTCTTGGCGGCATCTTGTAAGGTTTTTACATATGCCTGCATCTGCGGGAAACTGGAGTCCTTAAAATGACTGTTTACATCAACACTCATATGCGCAGTACGCACATATTGCTGTGCTACAACGCGGGCGGCTGATCCTGCGGGAAGTGTGTTAATAAGAGTCTGCATGGCCTTGTCATTTATGGCCCCTGCATTGATACCAGCTTCCCCCAAGTCCTGTATCTTCTGCATCGTCCCTGCAACTTGCTGGGCCTGATACTTATCCAGGACTCTTTGCGCGGCTCCCTTTGCTGCTGCCCACTGTTCCGGTGATAAGTCTTTATAGGCCGTCTCTTTGTAACTTTTTCCTATAAGAGCTATTGCCTTGTCAGGATTGGATTTTAACAACGCATCTACATCGCCTAATGCCAATTTCTGTTTGCCGGATGTTATTGCTTCCTGCGCCTGTGCAGCAGTTAAAAATGATACATTATCTGAATTAGGTTTAGAAAGAGGTAAATATGTATCTTCGATGTTCTGTTGCGCAATAGTATAAGGCACAGAACCCGCACCTGTACCTGCTGTTGATTTAATGATGGAATTGACATTATTATCCGCTTTGGCAGATGTATCTCTGGTAAGATTCTGTTTCCAGAATTGATTGACCCGATACTGCCCGGTCATATACATGCCCTGGGCATCGTGCTTTAACTGCTGAGTCACTTGATCCGAGTAACCAAGTTTATTGATGCTGTCAAGTATTGTGGCGTAATGCGCGCCATATGCGGTTTGGGCAGTAGCATAATCTGCTGGATCAGAAGTTACAGCCTGCTCAGCTTGCAACATCTGTTCCCTGATCTTAGGCATCTCGGTGTTATACTGGTTCTGCCGATCTAACTCTATCAATGTGGCGCCGAGATGTACAGCATTCTCAACAGCCCTACCACGTTCGGAATAGTCGCGAGCAATCTCACCTACATTAAGCATAGGTCCGGCTGGACGGTCTGTAACCGTCGAATTATCTAATGGCCGAAGGGAGAAGTCTGTTCCAAAATTAGCCATATTATTTCCAAAGTGAAGCAATTGTAGCTGCAATACCTGCATCAGAACTTACTGCATTTGAAGTTGCTCCAGCAGATGCAGCCTGTCCTTGAATACCTTGATTTATAGCAGCAGCCTGGTCAGCGGCAACGTTGACCATTCCATTAAACACCGCGACTTGGTCTTTGAATTGGTCTTGGATATATGTATTTGTCATGGCATCCAGTGGGGAACCGGTGCTCATGGCTACTCCAGAACCACCTATATCAGCACGCTGCGCGCCTTCGGTCGCACGATTAGCCTGTTGCTGCTCCATCAAATTTGTGCTGGCACGGATCTTGGCTTCCGCAGCAGTTACTTCCGCAGTAGCTTGATTTTGAGCAGCTGCATCCGACGCGAGGGCTGCGGCACTATCTGGACCAATCCCGACCATGCCCATGACACCTTGCATTAGGTTTCCTACACCGCTTAAAAGGCCCATTAGCCGCTACTCCCTGCAACATAGTCTGTACTGATATTCAGTACAGTCATCGGATACGGAGAGACCTGTTGCCATGCTATAGAGGGCGAAGTCTCATAACCTTGATCTGGACTATTCATTGTACTGCCGCTGTAAAGGTTATTGAGTGATTCAGGTATGGATACGGCCTGGTTATACTGAGGTCCAGTTAACAGCGACCCGTTGTAAGTATTATACAACCGGAGATAGACCTTAGCGGCGTATTGTTGATGACCTTGGATGCGCGGGTCCGCAAGCTGCATGCTCTTGCAAGTTCCCGTGTAAGAAAGGCCGACCACGGCAGCCGTAGTGGCTGTTGTTAAGGTTATTGACCCACCGGCTACCGTGGCGGCAATCGGAATGTTATTTGCTCTGTCCCAACCAACAACGGCTTGGCCTTCCAGGTAACTGAGACCTGTTAGGGTGTTGGTGCTACTGCCCGAGTAAGCAAGACCTGCGTCCACCTGATGCGCATTAGCCATCGTATTAGCAAGATCCCAGTTGAAGTCCTGGGTCAGATATTCTATCATGTAGCTAGTGCTGCCATTGATAGTGCGCTTTACACAGAACCAGATCTGATCGAAGTTGGTAGTTGGGATGATGCAGGTATCTACGATTTGGGCAATCCCACCGTTATATGACCCACCTGCGGTGATACGGGTATATCCTAGAGTGCCACCCGGTGTTGCGGCTAAGCCGCCTTTCTGTTCATTATTGTCCGTTGCGATAATTACCTGTCCGTCAGATCGTGGCATAATGAGCCGCAGGAACGGACTGAGTACTGCGCCGAGCCGGGTGACGCCTGGATAAGTAATATGGGACGACATCTGGTTAGCCCATTGTCCCATGTATCCACCGAGGAAGTATGCGTATGCCCATTCAAGCAGCATCAAGCCGCCCTTCTGAATGAGCATTAACCGGTAGTTGAGAGAAATGGGGTTGATGACACTGCCGAGTGTGGTCTGTAGGACTACATTGATATCAGTAGGTGTGACTACCGGACCTTGAGAAGATACCCGGTACTCCGCTTCGGTCGTACCTATATACAAGTCGCGGCCAGAAGTAATCCAGGAAATCGCATCCGCCCGGCCTGATGCCACACTAAAGTCGTAAGAGTTATCTGGGTTGACCGTGCCGTCTGGATCGAATGGGGAAAACCCGGTATAGAATCCAGATACTGAGCCAACAAAGTTTTGCTTATACAAAGCGTTACTGTTACTACCAAATATCAACCGTTGCTGGTAGAGAGTGACGCAGGTTGGATAACCTATAGTTGCGCACCACTTGCCTAGCCGCCAGTCAGTCTGAGCAGCTGTGGAGATAAATGTCGTAGTTGTATCAATCGTCCCTGTGGTGTACTTCCAACCTGAAACAACTACCGTAGTGGAATTAGTATAGGTTGCAATGGTGCCATACTTGTACATTCCCACACTGCCATTATAGGAGTCGCTGGGATCAAGCACCATAATGAGTCTACCGACATCCGTACTGGCAAACGTCGCAGCTGATGCAGTTACTGTGTTGGTAGACACCGACATCGTGGTAGCCGATGTATTGGCGTTTATGAATGGACCCGCTGTGAATGGGATATTACTAATCGTCCAGTTGACGGCGCCGAGACGTTCTAATTGTTGCGGGGGAATCGTCCCGGTTGGGTCTGTGAGATACAGTACATCATCAGACTGCGCCCATGACTGTGGCAGTGTAGCTGCTGTAGTAAACGGGGTAAATATCTGGTACTGCCCGACCATTGTGCCACCGGAGCTATATGTTCCACCTGTGGCACCTAGTGAGTAAGAAATAATACTCGGCCCCCCCACAGCCGTAACGACAAAGGTGCCATTATAGCTATCTGTGCCGCCTGTAGCAGTGATCCCGGATATGGTGACAGTATCACCTACCACGAAACAGTTCGGGACGCTGGTGGTAATCGTAGCTGTTCCTGCCGCCCAGGTAGCATTTGTCACGGTATATGAGATATCCAGACTGCCGTTATTGGTGTAGAAACGCAAACGGCCCGGCGTCGCCTCAAGGACATACGCAGAGCCGTCAGAATATACAAATGGAATGAGTTTAGGAGCCTGATTGCCCGCGGTCTGCCCAGCGTAGTATGTTCCAGGTCGGAATGATAATCCGCCATTCGGACCGATAACGAAGTTGCTGGCGGTATACATGCCGCGTTTGAAAGCGGGTAAATCCAACCAACCTTGTAGCTCGGGGGAAAGTTCCCCCAGGCTGAAATTCGTCTGTAGCGTGTTTAACAGCACATTAAGCCCTGCTAGTTATCCAGGAACTTTCCTGCATGGTATCGGGCGTCCCTTGCTGTGCATTCACCAGCTTGAGCCGGATGTAGCTGAGTGTGAAGTCTTTGACGAGTCCAGCAACTTTCTGTTCATCCTGGGTGATAGCCCGAGCCAGTACCGCAGCAGTCTTATCTGTCAGTAATGAAATCAGGTCGTTGTCTTGCGGAGGCGAGAACCAGGTCGTATCCATCGAGCTGTACAGCAATGATACGGAGTTCTCGGTACTGAGCAGCATCCCCGATTCAATCTTGAACGGAGGCATCGTGTCCCCGATCTGGTAGAACCCGCCTTGCAGGTTGTACTGATAGAACGTGGAGACCGAGACCATATTGACGCGGATCGCCCGAATACAGTCGCTCGGCAATATATAGATATAACTGTAGTCCATCAGCGGCGCGTAGGTGACTATGCCGCCAGAAGTATATGTACCAGTAAACCCAGTACTGGTAAATGTAATTGTAGTCGCTGTGACTGCGGATAGTATCCAGGTTCCATCCCAGGTCGTATCTATCGACGCAACTGTGCCGTTCAGGTAGATCGTCTGCCCAACTTGTAGTTGGTGTGGACCAATGGTTAAAGTGATCGTACCGCTGGAATTACTGCCTGCGGTTACAGTAAAGCTGGGTTGAACGAGTGCCTTGCGAATCTTGAGAGCATTCCACGGATCAAGGCTGAGCGTGTATGCGAGAATCTTTTGCGGCCATAGCACATTGAATGTGTTGGCAGCTTTGGTGTTGTCATACGGGAAGGCCCATTGGACCGTGCCGCCGGAGACATAAGTATCCGCTGATGTCAATGCAAAATTTATGTGTGTGCTGTCTGGGATAGCTGTAATGATATGATAACCATTCCAGTCTACATCAGTACCGGACATCACCGCACCAGACAAATTGATTGTCTGACCGACTGAGAACCCAGTTGAACTGGCTACTGTAAGTGAGCAAGTCCCGCTGGTTATTGAACCTGCCGAGACAGTCGTACTCGGCGATGATATGGTCTGCGGATTGCCAATCAAGGCCATCGCGGCATTGTAGATATTGATAGGCAAAGTTGCAGCCATAAAATTCCTGTGGAATCGGGGGGCTTGCGCCCCCCTATCCTGTTAGGCTTTCGCCTGTTAGTCTACAACGTAGTATGTTGAAACCATCAGATTACCAGAGGCTGGCAAAGCTGCCGTACCTGTAGTAATAACGATGGAACCATCGGCTGTCAGAGGCGAAAGTACGCCTGCGCCAGACAATGCTACGCCCACAATCTGTGTCACATTGATGGTAGTTTGAACCGCTGCCGCAGAATATGCGGTAGGAGTCGTACCATCACCAAAGGCCAAAGTTGCAGTACCTGTCGATGTGTCAGTAATCAGTTCAATACCCAGAATCTGAGCGCCGTTCGGGAGCTTAGCTACTGTGATTGTTGAACCGCTGGCTTGGGCAGCGTAAACCACTTTTTCGTTGAACACTCGGCAGCGTCCACCTACTTCTGTGACTTCCGGAAAGCCGCCAGCTGCGATTATTGCACACTGTGTACCATTATAAGCTGTCATGTGTATTACTCCTTAATTCGTCTTGGTCGGGTCGCAGATAATCTGCGCGACTTTGACTTCTTCAAGTCTAGTAGCACCCATGAACATCTGATAGTACACCTGCCAAGAGAATCTCTTGTCAGCGCGTTTTTCGATCTCAGCCTTGATGTCCTCACCAACGGCGAGGTACAGACCGGACGGCACCCACACAGGCACTAAGGAATAACCACCACTAAGCAACGAATTGCCGCGGCCATCCTTATTCACCAGTTCGGTACGATGGAAGTCATACCCCATAAAGGTATCAACTGTGCCATCTACTAACGGACGAACCGAGTTGTAATAGATTGAAGTTACGGGAGTCGCAGTCAACATAGCACCAATGGCCTGACCAGGAACAGCAATCTGGAGTTTCTCGGTATCGAGGTCCACATTGTTGGCAAAGAACAGAACTTTGGCTTCAATTAACTTAGACGTAGTCAGTGAACTGTTACCAGTCGCTGCATTACCTTCATCCTGATATGTACGGTCATTAACAGCGATGATCTGTGACGAAGGAAACGCAACAGAAGTCGGAGTAACGCCGTCTAAACCGGAATTGGTATAAGCAGTACTGAAAAAAGCACTGATGATTGTGTCGTCGACCGCACGACCCATTGACATCGCTGCGTTCATTGCTGTACTTGAGGTCGGGTCAATCAGCATTTGCAGTTTATCTATGTTGTCTATGAGGTCGCCCCAATCGCGACCAAGCAACTGAGCCCGGCGCCGTGAGAACGGAGTCTGATTCAGCGGTGTATCGCCATTGCGGTTGATAACGACATTATACGTTGTAGGACCAACCTGGTCCTTGAACGCATATTCGCCACGCACGCCAGACTCTAGAGTGACATGACCGCGCAATCTCGAGCCGTGCTGCTGGCTCAGGAACTGCACATTGCCACTATATTGCTGGACGAATGCTTGAGTAATTGTAAAAGACATTATAGTCTCCAATTAGATTAGATTTATTCGTTTGGAGAGCTCCCCGCCATCGACGGACCCTGAATCGGTTCCGGAACCTCACGGTCTACCCGGGATATGCGGCCTGGAACAGTCTTTTCATCTCCGCGACCGCATCAGCGTGCGCAGGATCTGTTGCTGTATTGTAGGCCTTCATGAATGCGGCATCGGACTGCTTGGCACGAATAGTAGCCCCCGCCTGGTTAGGTGAGAGTTTAAAACTCGCCGCACTTCCTTCACCGTTGACAATGTCGTCGTCGCCGCTCAGCTTGGCGATTTCCGATAGGAAATCAATCAATGCTGGGTCGGTTGTGAGTCCGGCCTTGTCTAATGTATCCCATAGCTCAGGATGCTCTAGTGTAGTAAGAGCATCTTTAGCCAGGTTGATGTTTTGTGAGTACGCTTCACCGAGAGCAGTCTTGAGTGCAGCTTCTGCTGTAGCCCGTGCCTGCTTCTGGGCCTCAGCCTGAGCCGTACTCGTCTTGATCGAGTAGTTGTCCTCAGTCCGCACCAATGCCTCGAACTGCTTAGCAGTCAGATTGTTGGTGTTAGCGTATTCGATTAATTCTGCTCGCCGGGCATCACTGAATGCGGGCGCGTTCTTGATGTCTACCGGGAATGTATATTTCTCAGGCTTACCTAGACGGGCATATCCTTCCGGTGGAAGGGTGCCATCTGGATTAAGGCGAAGAAGCTGGGCGGCGGGAACACCGAGTTTCTTTACGGCTTCCTCGTGCGACTTGAGCACGCCTTCCCATGACTTAAAGTCCTTGAATATTGGTGAGGTTCTAAAAGCCTCGGGAAGTATGTCAAGAGAGAATGGGGGAAGGGTCGTCGCGGTATTCGGGTCCGGGGTTACTATTGGATCGGGCATTGTCTGCTCCTGGGCGTTGGTTATCACTCTGGGCCTTCTCTTGCAAGAGGGCCATAATGGCCGGAACGTTATCCATTCTTAGACGGGACTGAATGAATAAGCCGATCGCGCGCTTGCCTTCATTGAATGCCGTTATATGTGGATTTCTTTCGTCTTGGCTTGTTTTGAACACTCCGCACTCCCTGAATAGGTCATGCAGGATGTTCTTACCTTCCGGTGATTCAAACGCCGTCTGGTAATCCTGGTGTAAGCGGAGTTTGAGTTTAGCCGACTCATACTCACGTTGTGCATATGTTAATGGATTCATGTGTGCTATTGTGCGGGTGCGCCAGCCATTGTATCCATCTGTTTAGATCGCTCGGTATTATACTTCGCGTTCTTGAGATTTGCGTCCTGCTGTATCTGATTTGTTTGCGCCTGCTGTGCTTGCTGTTGAGCCTGTTCCCTAGCCTGCACCTTCTGGGTGACTTGCTGTGGAGTCAGGATAAGTCTCGGAGCCAGATGGTAACGACTAGCAAGCCAGGGAGCCACTTCCTGCATGTTGAGACTATCCAGCACAGTTGGATCAATGGCAGCCAACGGCTGTACCTGTGCCATGAAGCGTGTCCAGTTGTCTACTTCCGCGCCCGCCTGGGCGATACTCAATGGAGAGACATAGGAGATTTCTACATTCGCAGTTTTGTTCAGTTTAGGGAACGGTTCCAGCGAACGCTGTTGCTGCAAAATCGAGTAAACCTTGGTAATCAGCGGACCGAGCATTTCACCCTGCAACCGGCTGGTTATTGGTCCCATTACCCGCATCGCGTTCTCGCGGCGGATTGTGGCCTCAGTGGCTGTCATGTAGGTGTTCTGGTTCTTTGCACCGGGCATCATGCCGCCGGGCAGTTGCAGCATATCGACGTAGAATGCCCGGACAATGGCGTCCTGAACATCTTGCAGCATTTTCTCTCCAATCTGGAAGTTACCCTCAGATTTGAGATACTTGATATCCCCTGGAATACTGGTGTCGTAATAGTTGATTGCTCGGGGTTGCAGCATAATCGGCTGCATAAAGCCACCGCCGTCAGGAACCAGCAATGGAGGATCGACGGCCATATGGGCTGCGCGCAACATGGTGCGCTTCATCTCATTGACCATGAGAATGTCAGCAAAACAGGCAATCGCCGGTCCGCGACCATAGTGTTCTACGTGACTATGGCTCCAGCGTGGTGTGATATACGGGAACTGTTTGAAACTACCCTCTTTGATTAACACCCGTTCGTTAATGAGATAGTAACGTGATGCCCACTTATTACCTTCTGGTACACAGACATGGAGCACCAGGTGCATCGAGAATGGGTCTTTATGATCCTGCACGAACTTCTGTGGGAGATTTTCCTCTCCAAATACCTGACAAACCCTATGGAATGGTAATGCGAATGCCCGAAACATGGTGTCGATGACACCCCAGTGGGTTTGCGCCAGATAACATTCGCCTAGAAAGCGATTATTGAATTTGACACCTTTATCATACTGGACATCCAGAACACCTGTACCGAATGCGCCAAGATCAAGGTATTGCTCATGGATTTGGGTCTGGAAATGTGACGCAGGATCGTTGAATATCTGGTAGATACGGGCCTGTGTATCAGCCAACCATATCTGGACTTCCTGATTATTCTGTACGTCCAATTCGCGGGTGCCGAGGAAGAACCACGGCAATGCCTGGGTAGTCAGCAATGTGTGCAAGCCAGCTGAAAGTTGCTCGTTGGCCCAAGTAGCAGTAGTATCATAAATATCCTGGTCACGGCGCTGCCCCGGGAATCGGGTAACAACGTAGTCACCACGAACAGGGATGGTATAGTCAGCGATACGCTGCCACATCCATTCCCAGTTAATGCGGTTAGCTTGCAGCATATGAAAATGCTGGAAGTCTTTGTCGAGTGTACTTGGCTGTTTGGCGTCTGTTTGCGGAATGGCGGACATTAACGCATCCCTCCGAATCCAGCAAATTTACCAACACCTATCATAGGCGCTGGTGTATTCGTAGCGGGTATTGATATACCGGATGTACTGAGAGCTGTATTAGGTGTGCCTTTCAAGAATGCAGCCTGAAGTCTGGGTTTATTTGCAAAAAGGGCGCCAGACACTAGTTGGGAGTCAGATAATTCTGGATTGAAAGAAGCATTATGCGCAACTTCATTTTCCAGTCCATGCGGACCCTGGCCCATAGTTTGTTTGATGTGACTGATAATCTGTTGTATAAGGGAAGTGCCACCAGATGCCTGAGAATTAACAGGTTGTACAGGAGCTACAGGAGCAGGTGTAGGTGGAATAGGAGCAGCAACTGCATTGTGCGGTTGATTCAGCAAATCAGCCATACTCGGTGTATTGAAATTACCGAAGTTGTTGTTGGTAAATTGTTGCTGTGGCGCGCTACCAACTGCATACTGGGGCGCAGCAGGTACGGGTAGTGTAGTAGTAGGTCCGGGTTGTGGACTAAACCACGACCATCCACTTAGGTCTGATAAATACCCACTGGATGCTGTACCACCGCCGCCTGGAGCTGGGGGAGCTGTGACTGAAACCGAAGTGGAATTACCTGCCATAATTTTCTACTGTACTCAATGGATTTTCTTCTACTTGGTATGTTCCAGGTTTCCGCACTGGCCCAGGTACACGAGCGTGTCGGCGGGACATAAATGCGTAACGGGTAGCTGACATTAGGTCATCCATGACTTTTACTATCAATCCCTGACTACGGTGATACATTCTGAACTCCTGAAACCAAAGTTGGTTCTCAGGAACATCGAGGACTTTGAATCTACCCGCTTCCATTGCGGTCAACATCGCCTGTATCCCTGGCTCTACTGAGTTACCACCTTCCCCTTCTACCTGTCCAGGACCAGGTGGGTTGGTGAAGTGGGTAGGGAGCATTTTGACTCCAGCATTGCGATATTGCGCTGCAAGGCCTTCTCCGCTGCCTGGGTCATGCTTAGCTCCGTCATGGGGCCAAGCAACGCGAGTCTCACCAAGAAACTCACGAATTTCTTTCGCATATTGTGCCAAGACAAGTTTGGACTTTCGGTAGCAACGTAGGACATAAAATGTATCCGTATCCCGATCCCATGCGCAATCTGCTACAGCGGTCGGATGGTCGTAACCAAAATCCAGACCGGCGATACGTGGGATATAAGACGGAAATTCAATCTTTGGAACCTTGATTTTCGATTCAAGAACCGGGAATACAACACCTGTTCCCAGCATGGGAATACCCTTGCTGCGCATTTCGCGCTCATGCTCGGGGATTGCTTCCAGGATCTGTTTCCTGGTCTCTGGATCTAGATGCGGAGCATCGTCCCAGGTCGCATTGATGATGACTTGTCCGGCCTTTTTGTCCACCATGAAGGCTTGCACGAGATTCGTGCTGCCGCTCTCGGGAGTGAATGTCAACAAGACGATGCCGTGACGATCCAAGATACGGACCAGGCATTGACTGTAGATGGATTCGGGGGGCTCTTCGTCGAGCAGAATACCATCGAGGGATTCTCCCATAAAGGCTTCTGGTCCCATTTCGTAGGCTTTGAAGGCGCAGACGGAGTTTCCACCTGATACGTGTTTGACGGCAAAAGCTGACAGAGCATTCGGTATGCCCGGTTTTCGAGTCGTACCAGTAACGAGTTCTCCGGGGACAGCTCCGGTGCCGAAGGCTCCGGGGTCTTTTGGATCACCGAGCAAGGCAGCCTGGAGGATGTCTCTGGTTTTGTCATTCGTATTACCGGCTGCCCACCATTTAGTCGGGCGATTGTAACGGCGACCTTGCCACCATTCAGGATACAATCCCGTGAGATGAAATGCCAGCTCCATTGAGCCGCAGTAGGTCTTTCCGACCCTGTTCGCGGCCATCAAAAGAACTTGCGCGTACTCCGCACTGGCGTCGTGGAATTGTTTCTGGAACGGATATGGCTTATAAAAATACAGGAGCCGGTGGGCATCCCGTCGTTTCTTTTCAGCGGCTACCGCCAGGACACTGGCGATGTCCATTTATCTAAAACTCACAGTTTTGTTGGTTTTTAGGCCATCATCGTAGGAGTAACTTACTCCAGGGGTGTGTGGTAGTGTGAGTGTATGCAAAGCTTTCGCAAGGCCTTGGCAAGTTTCAGCCGCCATAGCCCCCGTAGTGTACGCCCAGCAGAGCCGGGGAGGTACATGCTTGTATCCCTGCGCGTAGCTCGGGCCGTGGATGCAATAATCAAGATAGCCCTTACGGCAGGCGGTTATGAAGTCAAATGAAGGATTTATGCGCCCAGGAGGATGATTGTAGCGTTCATCGAGGGTTATTTGCACACGTAGCCCCTTTATTTCCCTAAAATGTCAAGAATAGCGTCTACTTTGGATTGATCGCCGCCGCAGGCCTGCAAAAGCTGATTATCCAGGGCTTGATCGGATAATTCGCGGATTTCATGCCGCTGGACGACATCCAGACCATCCGCAGCCAGAATCCGGTTAATTGCATTGAGTTTAACGGCATCCGAGACAGAATTGGTTGCCAGTTTCAGCAATTCCCGCACAGCGATAGGTACATGCTCGGTCAACGCCTCAACAGCGAGCGCACGAATTTCAGCGCGGTCCTGGCGACGGTATTCTTGTGCTGTACGTTCGGTATAATTACACGCAGCACCAGCTACCGCCGTGGGCGTACCACGGGCGATTAACTCACGGAATCGGTTACGATTTTCCTCGGCTTCGGTCATTATCTACTCAAAAGTAATATAGTAGCCACCCCATTAATAGGACCATTGATACTGTAATCCGTGACGGTTACGGCAGAAGATGTGGTGGGGATAAAATCTCCAAAATTCGCTTGATTTAGCGTCAACATTGGGAATGCGATTGACACCGAAGTCGCTGTATTGCCGGGATACGCCAAAACCCTATAGTGTGAATAGGTAGAAGACGAGACCGCACGTGTACTGTTAGCATAAAATGTCCAGGTAGATGATAGTGTAATCTGCGTGCCAGTCGCGCCACTCCCGCCGTCGGATGAAACGTCAATATGAATGGTGCCGCTGCCTTTTAGCCACACACCATAATTGATCGTTCCGGTAAAGGGACTTGGCTGATAGGAAGAAGCGCTTCCTCCATAATAATTCGCCACCAGGCCGCTGATAGTGATGGCGTTCGTAGAACCGTCGGGGGCGAGAATGCCTGTCGTGATTGTTTCCGCTCCATTGTATTTTGAAAAAGTAGAGGTGGCACTATTAGAAGCATAGTTCGTTCTCGGTGTTGAATACTGAAGCTGGTTGCCCTGCCAGTCGGATTTGTAGACAACCGGGGCAAAAGTAGGAACAGTTGGGAAAGAGAACGATACAGTAGTTCCATCCCCTGTTCCCAAACTTACAGGACTAAGATGGTTATAGTCCGTATAGGTCAGTGCAGCAGATAGCAGGGGCGCTGTACTGAATACCGCAGAAGTCATTAGATGCCCTGAACGCTGATTGTAGCAGTCACCGCAGGAGTTGTACCACCTACTGTGGCTGTAATACTGAGTGTGCTGGTGATTACTGAATTGGCTGAAAGATTGGCGGTCGTCGCTGCACCTGGAAATACAGTCAATGTAGTCACACCTGTAGTACCTGCTGGCAATGCAGCCGAGGCTAACAGCAAGAAGGTTGTACCAGAACCATCATCAACAACACCATTGATGTTGACCTGCAATGTGGGCGATGTGCCGGTAGCGGCAGTAGGTATGTTGACCAGCACCATGACGCCTTTAGCATTCAGGCTCACAGTTTCAGTCGTACTACCGACTCCGGCACCAACCAGGTTGATAATCGGGTTCATGGGGATCATTGGGTTACCTACTTACCTTTATGTTTGAATTTCCGTGCGTTGCGGGCAAAATTGGCCTCTTTCACGATACCGGGGCTGAATTTGGACTTGTTAGCCATCACATGACTCGCTGCCTCTTGGACAGACATGCCGTGGGACTTGGCCCAGGCCGTGAATCGGCCTTTATGGCTGGGTTTGATGTTAATTGCCATAAATCACCTTATTAAGCACTAGCGTTAGAACACCAGTGACAGAAACGCCTTGATACGGGTCAGTAGGGATGCGGAAGTTGATACCGCAACACCAGCAGCACTGGTCGTAACGGAAGCGGGCAGTTTAACCGCAATATAACCGGCTTTAACCAGTTTGTAGGTGGCATAGAGGGCGAGAAGCAAGAATAGAATAGTCATTTTAGTACCTTTACCGTTCATCCAGGAGATGCTTTGTGTACGAAGTATATTTCAGACATAGTTATAGCCAAGAAAGTAACCTTACGGTTACAGTTACCGTTCTTTCCAAGAAAAAGAACGTTACTTCCCCTTCTGCTAGCATGAACTAACAGTGGGGAAAATGCTGCTTATTCCGAAGATTTCTGCTTTCGCAGGTTCATGCGCCCCGTTAGGGGCGTCGGTCTTATCCGTGAGGACGGGAGAATGGGGCCACTCTCGTGCAGGCATCTTGTGGTCCGGAAGGTGCGTCCGGCGTAGGCTGCTGGAACAATGTATCCAGAACCTCAGTACTCTACGTTTCAAACCCAACAGGTAAGAGTATGTTGGGCTTGCTCGAATAGATACTTGGCATCGAGATAGTGCCGTAAATGCACAGGACTTTTACAAGACTTATCAGGGTACTTGTAATAAGATTGTCGGCAATGGAAACAGGTAGAACGGTTACCCGCTCGTAGTCTCTGATTGCTGAGTTTTCTTAGGTTGTGCATTCTCTTTACTTACTGACTTCGTAGGCTCAGTGGACCTGCCGCTTTATCGTACCCGGCTGGTAGTGGGGATAGTAAGTTGCAATGGGTTCAACACTTGCGTGGATAACAGGGTTGACAACATACTACCTTCCATATACATATTATAACATATCGAATGAGGTTTGTCAAGCGATTTCTGAATTATTACATAACCCCAAGTGCAATTTCGGACAAATCTTAGTGCTCATATGTATATTATACCATATTTGAGACAAGATGTCAAGTAGAGAAAAGATACTATTGATGCAAGTTATTGATTCTAAAGGGAAACTTTATTTTTATGAAACAATACCTTGATACTTGTTTGCAGTCCACTAGATATTGTGACTTTTTGGGCTTCCAGATAC
>VFSW01001447.1_pt1 | contig 36229 bp, 38 predicted proteins | sample 5358111 | NCBI WGS metagenome assembly VFSW01 (sample SAMN11554181, study PRJNA540505) | mine drainage metagenome | isolation source: sediment from site ElyBrook_90M | place: USA: Ely Copper Mine, Vershire, VT | collected 2017 | reverse complement strand
TGATTAAGGTATCAAAAATTATTGTAAATTACATATTTTATGAATTTTTTATAATTAGAGTGAATATTAATGATATTAGAGAAATGTCAAACGAAATTAAAGAAATATTAATGATATTAAAGAAATGTCAAACGAAATTTGAAAAAACCCAAGAGTAGAAAAAAGAAAAATGCGTCTAATGCCATAATTGTAGTAATCATAATAGTATCTATTTCATCAGCTGCCATCTATTTCTACAATCAACAAAAAATGTCTGGAGATAGTAATACTGCACAGTGGGTTACTTCAGGACCGTTTTCAATTACCAATGGAACATACAGACTTGACGATAATGTTTTCATGGTAGTTACTGGCTTGAAACCGACCGATGTGGGCAAGATAGTAGTACATGATCCCAAAGGTGGAATTTTCACACAGATTCCATTTAATGGCACACTGAAATCCGATTTTAATTACTTTTTCAAACCAAATACAGAAAAGATAGAAAAATTATGTACTCCACAAGATTTGGTTGGGAACTGGACAATAGATTTCCCAGGTACCTCTTATGGCCCAATACATTTTAGAGTCATAAATGAGTGGGTACAGGGTGGACAAGCAGAAATAAAACCCATAACTCCTTGTTAGATTATTTTTCCAACTGATTGTGGAAACAGACTCTATCACCAGTATGACAGGCAGGACCTGACGGATCGACTAGATATATTATCGCATCAGAATCACAGTCAACTAAAATTTCTTTTACTTTTTGTACATTTCCAGACTCCTCACCTTTCATCCATAGTTTATTTCTAGATCTGCTCCAAAACCAAGAATTGCCAGTCTTTTGGGTTAACTCAAGTGATTCTTTGTTTGTGTAAGCTAAGGTCAAGACTTCTTTTGTGTTGACGTCTTGAACTATAACAGGAACGAGTCCATCTCCTTTTACAAAGTCGATATTTGAAATTTTCATTTTCATGATTTATTGATTCACCTCATTTCCCCTATCCTTACAGGAACACCATTTTCTTTAAGATATTCTTTCACCCTGTCTACAGAATGTGTTTTGTAATGAAATATTGATGCTGCAAGAGCAGCGTCTACATTAGTTTGTAAGAATACATCAAGCATGTGTTTTGGTTTTCCTGCACCACCAGAAGCGATAACAGGTATATTTACTGCATTAACTATCTCCTTGATGAGCTGGATATCGTAGCCCTCCTTTGTACCATCCATGTCTATACTAGTCAACAATATCTCTCCAGCGCCACGCCTTTCTACTTCTTTTGCCCACTCTATTGCATCAAGTCCTGTAGGAGTTTTGCCTCCATAAATATAGACTTCAAACCAGAATTTTTTAGAATCTAAAGTAAAGATATTCTTGTTCTCCTCGATTCCATAGTTATGTTTTACATCCATTGCAACAACAACACATTGTTTTCCAAAAATCTCCATTAGTTTAGTGATTATATCCGGATTCTTTACAGCACCCGTGTTAATTGCAACCTTGTCAGCACCACTTAGAAGAATATCCCTTGCATCTTGAAGTGTCTTTACTCCTCCCCCCACTGTAAATGGTATATCTATTACTTGTGCCACTTTTTTAACAAGACTTTTGATGGTTTCTCGCTGTTGTTCTGAAGCAGTAATATCAAGAAATATTAGTTCATCTGCCCCTTCGTTGCTATACTTTTCCGCCAATAGAACTGGATCTCCCGCATCCTTTATTGATTTAAAGTGAAGACCCTTGACAACTCTACCATTATCGACATCCAAACAAGGTATGACTCGCTTAGTCAGGGTCATGCTATTGCCTTAACCTCTTCAACTGTGATTTTTTCATCATATAATGCCTTACCAAGTATAACACCCGCAGCGCCAACTTTCTTTACTTCTACTATATCGTCCAGATTGGAAATTCCACCGCTTGCTATTACTTTGGTTCCTTCAATATTGCATGCCTTTCTTAAGGAATCAAGATCTGGGCCTTTGAGGGTACCATCTCGGTCAACACTCGTAATGAGAAATTCTGAAAAACCTAGATTTACAAATTCTTCAATTCCTGGCACAAGATCTATTCCAGTGCTTTCCCTCCATCCATTTACTACTATTTTTCCATTTAACTGATCAGCTGATATCACTATTCTATCTCTCCCAAACTTTTTTGATATCCTCTGTAACATGTCTCTATTTTTGAATGCAGCTGTTCCAAGCACTGCTTTTGGTGCAAAATCTAGCACGTTTTCTATTGTCTCTTCCGTGCGCAAACCTCCTGCAACTTCTACCGGTATTGAGATTTCATCTACAACTCTTTTTATTACTTTCAAATTAGAGCCAAATCCCAATGTTGCATCAAGATCTACAACATGCAACATATCTGCCCCTACGGCTTCCCACCGCTTGGCAGTTTCTACAGGATTGTTATTATAGACGGTTTTATTTGTTGGATCACCTTTTACCAAACGGACTACTTTATTTTCCATAATATCAATTGCTGGTATGACTTTCACTTTTTACACGCCCGCAAAAAGTTTTTAATCATTTCAGCACCTATTTTGCCAGATTTTTCTGGGTGAAACTGAGTCCCAAAAAGATTTCCACTCTCTATAACCGCAGGTACACTGATTCCATAGTCAGAGTCAGCTTTTACGATATCTTCATTTTTTGGTTTGACCCTGTATGAGTGAACAAAGTAAACCCAAGAACCTTCCTTTATACCCTCTAAAAGTACACTGGGTTTCTTTACCTGTAAGTCATTCCATCCCATATGAGGAATTTTGAACTTGTTTGGTAGTATGACAACCTCTCCTTCTAGAACACCTAATCCATTTAGTTTTCCCTCCTCGCTTTTCTCAAAGAACATCTCCATTCCAAGACATATACCAAGAACTGGGATTTGGTTCTTGGTAAGATCCTGAAAGGCTACTTTGGAGGTGTTAAGACTTTTGATTGCAGGATCAAAGTTTCCCACACCTGGTAGCAAAAGGCCAGCATATCCATTAATTTTATCTAGATTGGTTATGACATCCACTTGAGCACCATTTTTTTCAAGAGATGACTTTAGGCTGAATATGTTACCTGCACCATAATCAAAGATTGCTACTTTTACCATTACATTACACCTTTTGTGCTAGGCATTCCCTTTTTTTTGTCTTGACTTGCTGCGTTTCTTAATGCTACAGCTAGGGCCTTGATAGCAGCCTCTATTTTGTGATGATCATTTTCACCATATTTGACTGATACATGCATGCATATGTTCAAGCTCTGGGCTAGAGACCTGAAAAAATGCTCAAGATCTTCTTTTGAAATTCCCTCAATTTGATTCCGAATTACAGATAGTTCAATTTTGTGGTATTGTCTTCTTACAAGATCAAGCGAGACCTCTGCAAGAGATTCGTCCATCGGTATTGACGCATATCCAAATCGCACGATTCCCGATCTGTTTCCAAGTGATTCATCTATGGCGTTACCTAGAGCAATTGCAGTATCTTCAACTAGATGATGATCTATTCCATCTTTTGAAACTGCGTTGAGTTTGAGATCAAATATAGCATGCTTTGCAAAAGAGATTACAAGATGATCAAGAAATGGCAGACCTGTCTTTACAGAAATTTTACCATTACCATCCAAGTTAATTGATATTGATACCTCTGTCTCCTTGGTCTTTCTAACAATATTGCTTATCCTAGATTTCATGAAATCCCCATGAGAGAAGTGGCTTATGCCCTAACTAGATTTAATGCCTTCGGAATCAGATGGATGGATTCTAGCACTATATCGGCCCCCTTTTGTTCAAAGAAATCCCTCTTGGCATCTGGGTCTTTGCTGGTACCATATATACCACAAAACAGGGTAGGATTCCCAGACTCTACTGCCTTGTGTGCCATGATAAAGTCCTCCATAGAATCACCGACAAACATTGAACAAAAAGATCCCATTCCCTTAATTGATGATATAAGCGATTGAGGGTTTGGCTTTGCCATCTCACGTGGTTCATCCTCAAGGAATATCGAATTCTCCAAGTTAAACTCATCAAACAGTTTCTTGAGAGAGTGTTTCACGGATATTATTCCCCTACCTGTAACAATAGAGATTTTTTTGTTAAATCTTTGATGTAGTTCATCTAAGAGATTCTTTGTTACAAGTACAGCGTCATTTTCGATCAAACCCTTTCCATTAAAAAACTTTGGAGATCTTTTGTAAAGCTGAATGTATATATCTGTCCCATAAAAGAGTTCATCAAAAATAGATGAGAGTGGACTTTCAAATCTTTTTGAAGGATAGACGAGTTTCTTTTTGATATCAGTCAAGTCGATTTTTATCGAATCAAGATATCGCTCAACTGATTTTGTTCCTGTTTGATCCGCATTTTTTGCGATTTCAAATATAAAATCAGAAAAATCCTTACCAGTTTTATCTGACGCCACAGCTGCAAGTATAATAACATACGCCACATCAACCTCGTCATTAAAACCACCTGTTTTTTTGAAGCTATCTATCATTTCTGTTGTAACTGATGATGACTTGTTTATTGAAACAATTTTATTTACTACAAAATCTACTGTTTTTTTTATTGCGAGATCATATGAATTTGAAACATCAATTAGTACTCCATCACAGTCAAATATTACTGCGTCTAAATTTTTGATCTGGTTTGTTTTTTGTGCATCTACATAGATGCCATTATCGATTTTTTTCATGGTCAATTCAGCAAATCACGTATTGCAGTAAGAAATCTTGAATTCATTTCTTGAGTGCCAACAGTAACTCTGAGGCATCCATCATGTTTTCCTATCTTCCCCAAATTCTTTATCACTATGCCTTGCTCTATGAGTGCCTTGTGAATCCGCTGGCTTGTGCCGTTTGCTGCAAACAAAACAAAGTTTGCCTTAGAGTCAAATACCTTGAAAACTCTCATTTCTCTGAGTTTCTCAATTATGCGAGTACGCTCCTTTTTCACAAAATCTGCCCCATCTGTAAAATATTTTGAGCGTTTCAAGGCCAGAATTCCTGTTTCTATTGCAACGGTATTAAGAGGATATGGATATTGAATAACTCGAGAAAACACGTCTACAGTTTTCTTGTTAGCTATAAAATAACCGATTCTCAGACCTGCAAGCCCAAATGATTTTGAGAGTGTTCTTAGCACAATTAAATTGTTCATTTTTTTTGTCATGTTAGTAATAGAATAGTCTGCAAATTCGACATATGCTTCATCTATGATTACAAGTCCGTTAAATGATTGGATCAATTTTTCAAGTTGTTTCCTTTGAAACTGAAATCCAGTAGGATTGTTTGGAGAGTCGAGATACAAAATATCGGTATTCTTGGAGTTGGTAATAAAATCTTCAAGACGCATATTCATTTCATCGTTAAACTGAATCCTAGTTGTTGGGATTGCATACAGTTTACATCTTTCTTCAAAGAAGCCAAACGTTGGATCAGATGTCAAAATCTTAGTTTCCTTCGAGGCCAGATTTCCAAGAATTAGGTCAATTATTTGGTCCGAGCCGTTACCAACACCTATCATTTCCTTTGGCATTTTTGTGTAATTTGCTAGTGCTGTAATCAGCCTGTCTGTTCCTCCTAGAGGATATTCTCGCACATCGATCTTTTCTTTGGTTTGATTTATCAGATCTTGAAAGAAGGAAGAGTCAACTGCATAATTTTCATTAGAGTCAAGCTTTATTACGTTTGAATACTTGATTGGTTTTTTGTATCCACTAAGCTTAGATAGATTTTCTATCTTTTTTTCAAACCAGCCCTTTTTCATAATCTACTCCTCACTGCCTCATAGTGGTTTGGAAGTCCTTCTGCATCAGTAAAGGCCTTCATATATTTTGAAATCTTCTCAAGTGACATCTTGGATGATTCGATTCTAGTCTGCAGCTTCAAGTAATCTAGTACTCCAAGAGAACCTCTTGTCTTTCCAAATCCATTAGTGGGTAGAATATGGTTAGAACCCAACAGATAGTCGCTTGCAGAAGACGGAGTATTGCTCCCCACAAGTACAAGACCTGCAGAATTTATTTTTTTTGCCGTCTTCTGCGAGTCTCTAGTCATAACCTCCAAGTGTTCTGGAGCAAGTTTGTTTGAAATGTCTATCATTTGATCTTCTGTTTTACAGATAGCAATAAATCCATTATTTTGAAGACTCTCTTTAACTATATCAGATCTTGATATAAGGTTAATTCTTTGTTTGAGTGATTTTATCACTTGATTCTTTAGCAATTCAGAGTTTGTTATCAGACAACACATTGTATCAGCACTGTGCTCTGCCTGTGAGATCAAGTCAGCCGCAACATAGTTAGGATCTGCTGACAAATCAGCAACAATTGCAAGTTCGGTAGGACCTGCAATCATATCTATTGAAATGATATCACTAAGAAGGAATTTTGCTAGTGTCACAAACATCCCCCCAGGACCAACTATCTTGTCTACTTTTGGGATTGATTGTGTACCATATGCAAGCGCGGCTATTGCCTGAGCACCGCCTATTTTGTAAAACTCATTTACGCCACAGATATCAGCTGCTACGAGTGTAAGTGGATCAATCTTGCCTTTTTGATCTGCTGGAGATACTGCTATTATTTTTTTCACTCCTGCTACTTTGGCAGGTATGACTGACATTATTACGGTGCTCGGATAGCGTGCCTTTCCACCCGGAATATAGCATGCTATACTATCTAAAGGAGAAAAGATTTTGTCTATCTTTATTCCATCAGTTGAGATTGAAACATTTCGTAGTTGTTTCTTTATTACACGCTCAGATCTTTCAAGTCTCTTCTTTGCAAGCTTTATTGCCTCAATCTGGTCTTTTGAGACTCGTTTGTATGCAGTTCTTATCTCAGCTTGAGTTACTCGAAATGACTTTAGGTTTACATTGTTAAATCTTCGTTCATAATCTTTTAATGCCTTATCCTTTCTTCTTCGTACATCCAAGATAATAGAAATTACTTTCTTCTTTAATCCCCTGCTAGGCGTGGGCCTCAGTGATCCTAGTATAGAATCTATGTTTTGAACGTCTATGACTCTCATCAATTTTCCTCGTCACGCTTTATCTCCTCAAGTGCAAGAATCTGTTTTGGTTCGTGTACAACTAAGCCTTGGGCTATCTTCCTTAATTTTGGAATTAGTTTGTGAAATTCCGATTTTGGAATAACAGTATTTATGCCATACCAGCCCTTCTCGCTTAGCGGACTTATGGTAGGACGTTTAAGAGATGGTAGTTCTTCAAGTAACTTGTGTATATTTTCTTCCTTTACGTTTAGGAATAGGTGCAAGTGTTTCTTACCCTCTACTGCACCATGTAACATGGTCACAATGTCATAAATCTTTTCACGCTTAATCTTGTCCTTAAGTGATGCCTTGTTTGCTATCAAGACAGCAGTTGATTCCATCACTGTATCTACTATTTTCAGTTGATTCTGTGTAAGTGTAGTGCCTGTCTCGGTTACATCCATTATAGCATCCACATCCTCTGGCGGCTTTGCTTCTGTTGCCCCAAAGGAGAGAAATATCTGTACATTTTTGTTAGAACCCAATCTTAGCCAAGGTGTAACAATTAGAGGTTGCTTTGAACCGTAAAGTTTTTTGTAGTTTTTACATTGCGTAATAAATTTAGCTGCGGTAGTGAGATATTCTGAAGAGATTCTGAGAATTTTCTTCTTTTTTGCATAAGCTAATATCATCTCATCAAGAGATTTGAAATTGTAAGAATCTGGAATTGCAATTACAAGTTTTATTCGTCCATATTCCAGATCAAGCAGAACACTCACATCAGATTTTGTTTCACCAACCCAGTCTCTGCCAGTTATTCCAACATCATACAGACCATCGCTTACCAAGTTTGGAATCTCTTGCGGACGTAACATCTTAACTGAAATTTCTGGGTCATCTAACACTATTCTGTATGTCCTGTCTCTTCTAACTACCCTAGTCCAAGATTTTTCTAATATCTTAAATGTAGATTCTTCAATGCTGCCTTTTGGTACCGCAAATTTTACTTTGGCCAACGTAGTCATACCAAACCTTTTGGATATATATCTAGTCGCTATAGTTCCTTTAGGATTTCGTTGGCTCTGGTAACTGACACGCTGCCCTCTTTTATCATCCTTGTTACTACTCCACTCATCTTACTTTTTGGTACACCGGCGCTTATTGCTATATTTTTTGCATGAAGTTTCATGTGGCCTTTCTGTATTCCCTCTGAAGCAAGAGCCCTTATTGCGCTAAAGTTTTGAGCAAGACCAACTGCCCCAATAATGCATCCCAATTCCTTTGCTGATTTTACACCGAGAATCTTTGTACATACTTTAATCATAGGATGAACATTTACTATTCCTCCAACAATTCCAACAGGCATTGGTATTTCGATCTCACCTACCAAATTGCCTTGTTTATTTTTTTGCCACCTTGTCAAAGAAGTGTACTTGCCATTTTTTGATGCATAAGCGTGCGATGCTGCTTCGATTGCTCTTGTATCCTGACCTGTAGAGTTTGCAACTGCAATGATTCCGTTCATTATCCCTTTGTTATGGGTGACTGCCCTATACGGATCATTTGCGGCAAACTCATATGCAAGCAGGATATTGTCAACAACTTGCTCCCCCCCTATCTCTTCTTTATCAAAAATAGCTTTACCACTAACTATTCTCCTTGTAGAATAGTTTGATAGAATTCTAAGAAGTGTCCTTCCACCTGTAATCTCTTCTATTAACGGAGCAATTCCTTCACACATGGTATTGGTTACATTTGCCCCCATCGCATCGCCTACATCAATGAGTATCTCAACTATTAGCATAGTTTCAGATTTTGTTTTCAGTTCCTTGCATGTTATCTCCTTTGCGCCCTTACCCATCTTTGATAAGGTTTTGCTTTTTGAGTTGGCAAGATCAAGTATATTATCTGATGCCTTCATCACCTTTGGAATTGCCGACTTGGCATCCACATCCACTACCTGAACTTGTCCTATGCTGTATGACTCGTCTGACTCCATGATAAAACCACCATATTTTCTTGCCAGCTTTGCTGCCTTGGATGCAGCGGCAACAACTGATGATTCTTCGATCACCATTGGAACAAGGTAGTCCTTTCCATTTATCTTGAAATTAGTTGCAACGCCGAGGGGAAATGATAAGGTACCAATCACATTTTCCACCATATGGTTTGCTTCGTCAAATGAGATCCCGCCATTGCCCTTGAGAATTTTAACATCATCTTTAGAAAGACCGGCAAAAGATTCCACTATCTTGATTCTCTCTTCCCTGTTCTTTTCATGAAATTTCGGTATGGATGAGTCAGTCAATTTATTTTACAATCCTCAAAAGTTTGTCGTCATTTTGACCGGGAAAACCCATACCATCTGTATTTGATGTGAGAATGTATAGATACCCATCTGGGCCTTTACCAACATCTCTAATTCTTCCTACCCCATCCAATATGATTTTTTGTTCAAGTATAGTACCGTTCTGAACAGGTAGTTGGTAAAGACTATGCCCAAGCAGTGTAGATAGGATAAGGCTATTTTTAATATCAAGTTTACCTGTGGAATAATAAGTAATTCCAGCTGGTCCAATACTTGGGTTATAACAAACTAATGCTGTTTGATATTGCGGTGAGCCAGAACATTCTTGGTTAGGCCAGCCGTAATTTTGCCCTGGTTTGATTAGGTTTATTTCATCATTTTGTGTTGGTCCTTCTTCAGTCTCGTACAAATTTCCTTGATCATCCCAAGCAAGACCTTGAGGATTTCTGTGTCCATATGAATAAACTGGCGAGTTTGGAAATGGGTTGTCCTGTGGGATTGAACCATCATCATTTAGTCGCAAAATCTTACCGGCAAGAGACTTCAAGTCTTGGGCAGAGCTTTTATTCGTAGCATCTCCTGTACCAATGTAGAGTTTTTTGTCAGGGCCGAATTTTATCACTCCGCCATCATCAAATTCTGCTCCAGGTATTTTGTCTAAAATTACTTTTGTGTCTACTATTTTATCTTTTGATTCGGTAAGTCTCAGTACCTTATTCCAAAGATTGTTGCCTTCTCGGTATGTATAATATACATATATGAAATGATTCTTCTCAAAATCTGGATGTAGTGTTATTCCAAGCAGGCCTGCTTCTGTGACATCTGCAACCTGAAGATCATCTACTGGTTCATTTACAAGCGTGCCATTATCAATTACTCTTATTTTTCCTATTTTTTCTGTAAAAAATATTTTATTATCACCAAAACTCATGGCCCATGGTTTTTGCAAGTTCATTGCAACAATTTGTACTGCATCTGTTCCGGTGGGACTTGTAGTCGGTAGTGGGATTACGATCGAGTTGGAAGGAGATGTAATTATAATAATTGAAGCAGCAACTGCAGCAGCTATTGCTAGAATTCTAACTCTTTTGTCCACTGATCTGACACCTTTGAAATCCTATTAATTATTTCTAAATAAGATAAAGCGTATATATCACCCTGAAACTTCTTTTCACTTAGCGGGGTGGGGAAGCCAGACTTTGGGCTAAGTCATCCCGGCGGGCTCATAATCAATCTGGATGAGAAACCCGCAAGTCAGTAGTTCAAATCTACTCCCCGCTATCCTTCAAAAACTTTAGATTAAATTACAAAACCACTCCGAGTTATCAAATTCAATTTTTGTGTTGAATCTAGAAATTCTTTGCAGTGGCCTTGTCAGATGTCTGTGAGCTGATAGGACAGGCAGATAAAGTTGGGCTTTTATCTTTCGCGGAATTTCTTTGGGTATTTTATTTTGTGATGTCCTACCGCACTTTTTACATTTGTAACCCTGGTCTTTTCCTCTTGATTTCATATTTTTCATGCATCTAGTACATAATGGATTTACTAGTACCAAATTTTTTGCAAGTTTGATAACATCTATGAATTCTACATTAAGTATTCTGTCATGAATTTTCGAGGCCTTTCTTATGCCTCCGCCAATCTTTATCAGATCCCCTTCGATTAAGTGTGATGCTACGTTTGTAAGGCCTGTTGGTTTATAGACTGCGCAATCTACTATCTTTTTACCAGATTTTGAGATTGTAAACATTACATGACCTCCCATCTTAATTTTAGGTATTTTGACTACATAGCCAACCACATATCCTGAAGAAAACGGCCTAAGGTTGTTAACATCTAGTTCGTTTTGTAGATGATCACCTGTTCCCTGATTTGAACGGAAAACCATGTATCCGGAGAACTTTTCCGGTGATTTTACAAGAGATGCACCTTTAACAACAGTTTGTACATCTTCTCCACGTACCCCAAAAAAGACAGGATCAGGACCATGCGGATCTATGAGAGTACGATTTTCGGAATTGTCATAGTTGTTGAATGTTTTTGGAAAAGTCATTTCTTGCATTTTCTTCACACTGTCTTTGGAGATCAGCCTCTTCTTTCCAAAATTTGATTCATGTCTATATGAAATCAACTCAAAGGTATAATCACGAAAGTCATAACCGATGGCACCTATTGCGCCCACCAATCCCTGACCATTCCCTAGATGGAATGTCTCAATATTATTTTGTATTGCAAATTCCTTTGCTTTGTTTCTGTTTATAAGAGTACATAGTGCCATCTTGCCAAAATCAGAAAATTCTTTCGGAATCTCATTGTTTTCGTAAAAAACAAGCCCAGGATTTGCTCCATCTTGTATAGCAGAATATTTTTTTACGAAATCTATTATGCTCTTCTTGATTAAATGTGGGTTCTTGGTTTGGATTTTGAGTGCTACTGCGCCGTTGCCTCTAGTTTTCCATGGAATATTTGGATTGAATCTAATCAAATACGGATAATCCAAAAACTTGACTTTTTCCTTTCTTAGATACTCTACAATTTTATAGGCAAGAAATGTCGTACACATTCCATTTCTGGAATCTGTATCGTCAAAACCGACATGGAGTATGCTTTGTTTCATTCTATAACTGTCATGGTAAGAGTCGAACGCACATTTTTGAGTTGCCTTATCTGTCCTGAGATGGTCTTTTTTAGCGTCTCACTGTCTGGGGCTTCTATCTTAACTACCAGATCATATGCACCATAAAGAACGTACACGTATTTGACATGGTCAATAGACTTCACCTGGTTGAGCAACTCATTTTCTGCTCCTAGTTCTGCATTGAGCAATACAAATGCTATTGACATTAGTTGCTCTTGAAGATCTTCGATATTAAGTATTGTGCGTGTATTAGTTTGATTTAAATTAAAAAAACAATCTCAGATAACGATTGATAGTAATAGATGAAAAGAGGATCTTTGATGAAATTCAGAAAAGAAAGCCCGTATCCGTAGCTTTGAATGGACCAGACGGAATTTTACCAAAAATACAAGAGACTGCATCCAAGATAATGGAAAAATGTGGTATTCCGGCTTATGTTCTTGCAGATAGTTGTTTTGGAACATGTGATATGAATACAAATGGATCCAAGGTCCTAGGTGCGGAGATCCTCTTCCATATAGGCCACACCATAAATTCCACCAGTTTTGGAGACGGCATAGTCTTAGTAGATGCGTTTGACAACATTTCATTTGAAAACATAGCAGAAAAATGTGCTGAGGAGTTTAAAGGAAAAACAGTATCTCTAGTTACAGATAGCCAGCATCTACATGAGATAGATAAAGTAAAAGGCATACTTGAGAAAGGTGGAGTTAAAGTCATGATAGGAAAGGGAAAAGGTCAACTAAATGATGGACAGGTCTTTGGATGCGAGTTTTATCCTGTAACGGAGACAAAATATGATGTAGACGTTAATGTATTCTTGGGTCAAAGTAATTTTCATGCATCTGGAATTGCACTATCGACAAATAGGCCAACATATGTTCTTGATCCATATTTTAATGAGATAAGAGATATTACTGAGTTTGCTCAGAAACTCCAGAAAAAGGCCATACTTTCTGTATACAAAGCAGCCGAGTCTGAATCATTTGGAATTATTGTTGGCCTAAAGGAGGGTCAGTTCTCAAAGACTACTGCACTTAAATTCAAAAAAGAGTTAGAAAATCTAGGAAAAAAAGTCCAGTTGTTTGCTCTGACCGACATAACAGATGATAAGCTTCGTAATTTGAAAGGAATAGATTCCTTCATACAAGTAGCTTGTCCTAGAATTTCGACTGACAATCATTTTCACAAACCCGTCTTGTCTACTCCTCAGGCCAATGCATTGATCAAGATATTAAAAAAGGAAAACATAGGCAGTTTTCTTCAGGTTCCCCATTGGCTTTAGATACCAGTTTCACACAAAAGATTTTAGATCACTGGCATAAACAATTATAATCGTCGGAACCTCAAATTTACACTAGTGTCTAGCAAACAAGCTCTTCCAGGAGACAAAATTGCAACAATAGAGGAATTCGAGACCGGTCAAAATACATTTGATGATGGGCATTCCATAAGGTCGTCAGTAGTAGGCATGCCAGAATTTGATAAAACAAATCGAGTAGCCAAAATTAGTGAGATCAAGACACCTGCAGTTCCAATAAAAGGTGATGTCATAATAGGAAATATATCTGCCCTGATGAATAACATGTTTGCAATAAACATATTGTACATAAATGGCAAGCCTACTCACTCTGGTCTTGAAGTTATTTGCCAGGCAAGAGGCGCAAAGAAGAGAATTCTTGTAAGGGTAAGCGATGTCGTAATGGCTAAGGTAATCAATTTGTTAAATGGTGTTATTCATGCCACAATTGGAGAACCAGAACTTGGGGTCTTGTTCTCCAGGTGCAACAAATGTGCCGGTAATGTAGTACCACTTGGTAGTAATGTAAAATGCGTTGATTGTGGTTACATAGAAGAGCGAAAATTATCAACTAAATTCGGAAACGGCGATTTTATAAAATTCGATTCCAACTAAGAATATGCTCAAAGTAGCGTTTCAAGGAGAACATGGAGCTTATAGTGAGGCTGCAGCCATGGCTTTTTTCAAAGATCCTATTGAAACAATTCCATATTCCACGTTTCACGAAGTTTTAGAATCTACAGAGGCTAGCAAATCAGACTATGCAGTACTTCCTGTTGAAAATTCTCTAGAAGGCACAGTAGGAGAAAGTAATGACTTGTTATTGACAACCAAGCTTAATGTAACAGGTGAGATTTATCACAGAATAAAACATTGTTTAATTGGTTTTCAAGATATTGGAAAAATCGATACCGTGTATTCTCATCCACAGGCACTAGGTCAGTGCAGAAAATTCATTCAGAACCATAATCTCAAGGCCATACCAACTTATGATACAGCAGGAAGTGTCAAGATTCTTCTAGAGATGAAAAAAGACAACATATCATGCATAGCAAGTAGAAGAGCGGCTGAAATTTACAAAGCCACCATCATAAAGGAAGGAATAGAAGATAACTCTAACAATTATACCAGATTCTTGGTTCTTTCAAATAAAAAACAAGAAAGAACATCGAAGGATAAAACGTCCATAATTTTTTCAATAAAACATGTTCCAGGAGCGCTCTATAATGTACTTGAAAAATTCCACATAAACAAAATCAATCTTACAAAAATTGAATCCCGCCCCACAAAAGCCACGCTATGGGAATACAACTTTTATGTTGATTTTGAGGGAAATCAGAATGATAAGAATATCCAGGATGCTCTTGAAAAAATCAAACCAAATACAATTTTTCTGAAGGTTCTTGGCTCCTACCCAAGAGCTGAGCTTAACTAAAAGCCTCGAGGCTTTCTAACTGAAAAGGCAGCACTGATTCCCACTATTAGAATCCCTGATGATATCACAATCAGATGTGACATAAAGATCAATGGGTTCTGAATGGCTTGTAACTTTCCAGTAACATGTAAGACTGAATTTCCAGTATTTGTTATGTTGATAAAATGTCTCCCATCTTGAAGGCTGTACCAATCAAAGCTTACCTCATTTTGAAAATCTTTGTCTATTTGTAATCCGTTAGATGGTGTCTTTAGAGTCACATGAAAAGAACTTCCTGTAACATTAAGTATTTCATGAAAGTGTTTCTGCGCATTAAATTGAAACACATCGCTTTTATCAATATTGACAATGTCGTTTACTGTATTAACATTGGAGATGATTGATTCTATCAAGAAGAAAGATCCTAATACAATTCCAAGCGCCCCTATGCCAATTCCTATCGCAGTTCTTTTTGTTAGCACTGACCAAAACTAAATGTCATACCATATTTAAAAGTGAATTATATCAATTCCACATCATGAGGCTGGCTTTCTGCGTAACCAGCAGTTGACATTTTTATAAACTCTGCATTTTGTTGCATCTGCGGTATTGTATTTGCGCCACAATAGCTTAGGCCTGATCTTATACCACCAGTAAGTTGTTTTATTATATCCACAACAGTACCCTTGTATGGAACCATTGCTTCAACACCCTCAGCTACGTAATCGTTAAGGTCTTCACTCATGGCTACTGTACCTGTTTCCTTTGTCTTTCTACCAAGTGCGGCATAAAAGGAAGCCATTCCCCTATAGATCTTGTATCGCTTGCCATTTTTCATGACATACGAGCCTGGGCTTTCGTCAGTTCCTCCAAGTAAGCTTCCTACCATTACAGTTGATGCTCCTGCTGCTAGTGCCTTTGTTGCATCACCTGAATTTCTGACTCCTCCATCTGAAATTATTGGAACATCATATTTCTTGCCGATTTGAGCACAGTCTACCACAGCTGTAAGTTGCGGTACGCCAGAACCAGTAATTACTCTGGTAATACAGATTGAACCAGAGCCTACACCGACTTTTACCGCATCAACACCTGCTTTTATAAGGTCTTCAGCTCCGTGAGCAGTTGCAACGTTTCCTGCGATAAGCTCACAGTTTGGGAATGCTTTCTTGATTAACCGTACTGTATTGAGTGCATTATCACTATGACCATGAGCAATGTCAACTACAATTACGTCTGTGCCAGCATCAAGTAATGCTTCCGTTCGTTCCATAAAATCTCCCTTCACTCCTACTGCTGCCCCTACTAGGGGCCTTCCCTTCTTGTCCTTAGAGGCGTTGGGATAATTTCCAGCATTTATGATATCTTTGCTTGTTATCAATCCCTTTACATTTCCCCGTTCATCAAGAAGAGGTAGTTTTTCTATACAGTTTTTTCTTAGGAGATCTTTGGCATTCTGTACATCCACTCCTGATCTGGCCGTGATTACATCGCTTGTCATTACCTCCTTTACTTGTTTTTTTTCGTCTGTTGGTTCCAACATTACTATGTCTCTTCTTGTCAATATTCCTACCAGTTTGCCTTGAGGATCTGTTACAAGTAGACCTGAGACGCCTTTTTCTCTCATGTATTCAACTGCTTCTCGAACAGTTTGGTTAGGCCCCATGGTATATGGATTCTCGATTAGGATGCTACCGGAACGCTTGACCTTGAGTACTTCTGTGACCTGTTCTGATATAGTAAGAAACCTGTGTATTATTCCTATACCACCCTCTCTTGCCATTGTTACTGCCATTGGAGACTCGGTTACCGTGTCCATGTTAGCACTGATGATAGGAATATTGAGTGAAATGTTTCGTGAAAGTTTCGTTTGTAAATTAGTTTGTGATCTAGTAGTCACATTGGAGTGTTTGGGAACAAGGAGTACATCGTCGAAAGTTAATCCTTCCCTTATATCCAATGAAACCTCCTTGATTAGATTTACAATCTGTTATAAGCCTTTCTTGGGCCCAATTAGATTTTGTGCAATTTTGATTGCATCGTGAGTTGCCTTTACATTATGCGTTCTGATTATGTCAGCACCATTTAGAATTGCAATGGTTTCTGCTGCAAGGGATCCATAAAGTCGCTTGTCAGGATCTTTCTCATTTAGTAAAGATCCTATGAAAGATTTTCTTGAAACAGAAATAAGAAGAGGATAACCAAGTTTGATCGATGCAAGATTTTGAATCACATCAATGTCTCTTTTGAGCCAATCTGAATTTATTTTAGTGAATAACATCCCCTTGGCATTTTTTCTAAAAAATCCTATTGCTGGGTCTACTATAATTTTATTTTTTAATATTCCAGATTTTTTTGCAATCAATATGCTTTTGGCAAGTAGACTTTTTGCCTGTGTTACTTGGTTTCCTGTTATTGATTTCTTGCTAAAAGCACATACTATGACTGACGGCTTGTATTCTTCCAGTATACCTATCATGTTTGGATCATATTGTAATCCCGTAACATCATTTAGAATTTCAACTCCTAGCTCAAAGGCTTTCTTGGCAACACTTGCTCTACAAGTATCTATTGAGATTGGTAGTTTGGAGACCTTTTGAATTGTAGAGATTGTCTTTGTTATCCTGTCAATCTCTGTCTTTTCTGGCACCAGAGTCTTCAGATATGGAGCAGTGGACATGCCACCTACATCGATGAGGTCAGCACCGTCTTCTTCCATCTGCTTTGCAATTTTGGCAATCATTTTTGGTTCTGTGTATACTGATTTTTTATAAAATGATTCTCGACTGGCATTAATTATGCCCATTATTCTTGTGGGGTTTGAATTCCCTACAGGTACAGAGCCAAGTTTATTCATATGGTTTATGATTAGCTCATGGACATTTAGACTTACATGAAGTTATGCGGATGGGAACAAAAGTATAGAGAGATTTTGCGTGAGTTCAGTTTTGACAGAAAAGATGACACATGTGCAGCACATCTCCTGAATTTACTTGTTAGGATTAGGCTTCCTTTGAGCAAGTTAGATCATGAGATAAAAAACAGGGTGGTGTTCGTTATTGGGGCCGGACCATCACTTTCTTCATCGATTCCAGCCATCAAGAGATTCAAAAAAGCGACAAAGATTGTAGCAGATGGTGCTACAAGAGCTTTAATTGAAAACGGAATTAGACCTGACATAGTAGTAACTGATCTTGATGGGAATTTAGAATATCTCAAAAAAGCTTCTGAAATGAATGCCATAATGGTGGTACATTCTCATGGGGATAATATCGGGATACTTCCCATTGCTTCATTATTTAGAAATTGCATAGGTACAACAGAAGGAAAGCAGTTTGGTAAGATCAAAAACTTTGGCGGATTCACAGATGGAGACAGGTGTGCCTTTCTTGCCAGATATTTTGGAGCAAAAAGAATCATCTTGTTTGGGATGGACTTTGGGAGCAAGATAGGAGCTTATTCCAAGGAAAGAAGGTACGATAAAGCAGTAAAACTGCAAAAGCTTAGAAAAGCAAGATATCTTTTAGAGTGGCTTGCATCAAAGGACAGTCGTGAACTTTATACCACTTCAGAGCCCATAAAGGGATTCCAGAATATTTCATTTAGAGATCTTCAAGGGTTGGTCAGAGAATAGAGTTTGTTTTAATATTTATTACCAATTGGTAATAGAGCACATATGGACTACAATTCTGAAGATGAGATTCGCAATATCTTAGAGTTGCGAGAATGGATATCAGATGAGATAGACAAAAGCAAAAAAGAGGTGGAACGATTAACACAAAATCTTCGGATTTTAGATTCGCTTGTAAAGCAGTCAAGTTTTAGCAAGGCATCGCATCTAGCATCATCGACGCCTCCAGCTAGGACATCAAATCAGCAGTCAATACGAGAGACAGCAGATGTAATTCCAATGAAATCCACTGACAACCAAATAATAGCAAATGCGCATGTCACCCCAGATGAGCTTGTAATTATACCATCAGAGGAGATATTACTTGACGTTGAGACACAGCCATTCAGGTCATTTTTCTTGGGAAGAATAATCAGCAACATGGAAAGTCAAGACAATGATGATGTTAGAAATGGCAAGATCTCACAGGGTTCTGCCATAAGCTGCATGGTAAACAAGGAGGGAAACAGAATCAGAGAGATTCTAATTAAAAATTATCGACAAAAGGAGAGAGCAAGCGAGATCATAAATACTGCAACATGGTCATTCTCGCGCATGATAGAGAACTCAAGAAAGTGAATAGATGGACAAGATCATAGTACTAGACTTTGGTTCACAGTATAGTCACCTAATCTGCAGAAGGATTCGCGAGTTTTCCGTATATTCCGAACTTGTGCCGCATGACATTTCACTTGACGAGCTAAAGAAGATGAATCCAAAAGGAATTGTATTCAGTGGAGGGCCTGCGAGTGTCTACAGCAAGGACTCGCCACAACCATCACTTGGAGTATTTGATATTGGACTTCCAGTCCTTGGAATTTGTTATGGTCATCAGTTGATTGTAAATAACTTTGGAGGCAAGGTAAAGCGAGCAAACAAGGAGTATGGCTCATCTACTCTGAGGATAGATGACAGCTCTGATCTGTTGTCAGGACTTGGGGCATCTACAAGAGCATGGATGAGTCATGGTGATGCTGCAGAGATCTTGCCAAATGGGTTTGAGGTCATAGGACACACCGATGGTTCTTTTGCGGCAGCAATTGCCAATAGACAGAAGCTTATCTATGGAATACAATTCCACCCTGAAGTGGTTCATACTGAAAATGGCAGCCAAGTTCTTAGAAATTTTGTTTTAGACATATGCAAGGCAAAACAAGACTGGACTCTTGAGAACTTTATTGACAGTACTGTTTCAGAGATTTCAAAGATTGATGGAAACGTATTGTGTGGTATAAGTGGAGGAGTAGATTCTACAGTAGCTGCACTCTTGATTCAAAAGGCAATAGGAAACAGGTTAAGGTGCGTCTTTGTAGACAATGGTCTTCTTCGGTTAAATGAGGAAAAAGAAGTTGGTGAGATGTTCAAGAATAATTTTGGAATGAATTTTACTGCAATTAATGCAAAGGAGAGGTTTCTTTCTAGACTAAATGGGGTAACAGATCCAGAACAGAAACGAAAGATAGTGGGCGAAGAATTTGTCAAGATATTCACAGAATTTGCAGAGAAGAACGGTCCATTCAAGTGGTTGGCCCAAGGAACATTATATCCTGATGTGATTGAGAGTGGAGTATCAAAGGGTCCAGCTGCAGTGATAAAGACTCATCACAACGTAGGCGGACTTCCTTCCTGGCTAAACCTTCAGGTGCTGGAACCGTTGAGATTCCTGTACAAAGACGAAGTAAGAAAGATAGGGAAAATCCTTGGTGTTTCTGATAGTCTTTTATGCCGTCACCCATTTCCGGGTCCAGGTCTAGCTGTTAGGATAATGGGCGAGGTAACAACCAAGAAGCTGCAGATATGCCAACAGGCAAGCAAGATTGTTGAAGATGAACTTCTAGCTGCAGGCTGGTATGACAAGATATGGCAAGCTTTTGCAGCAGTGGGAGACGATAGAGCAGTTGGCGTGGTAGGTGATGAACGAAAATATGGACATGTTGTACTTGTTCGTGTAGTGGACTCGATTGATGCAATGACTGCAGACTGGACTAGGTTGCCTTATGAGATACTTGAGAAGTTGAGCAACAGAATAACAAATGAGGTTGAAGATGTTGCATGGGTAAGCTATGTGGTATCAAGCAAGCCTCCTGCAACCATTGAGCCACAATAAAAATGGAATCCCCCCTCTTTGTGAGGAAAAATATGACACTTCTCGTAAACCTTTAGATCAAGAAAAACAAGATCAATCAAGTGAAATCATTATTCTTGCGTGGCTATGGTCTTTCAATTAAAACCAAAAGCACTAGACTGGTATTTTCACAAGGCATAGACCCATTTTCTGACACAAAGGAAGTTTTAGAGTTGCCAGCTAGTGCATGTCCTTTCGACAAGGTAATAATTCAAGGCAAGGGATATGTATCTACCGAAGCACTGGAAAGGCTTGCAGAATCCAACATCAACGTTGTAATGCTTGACAAGCGTGGCAAATTATACAGTTACTTTCACAAGATTGGAGGCCACCAACCATTAATCAGACAAAACCAATATGATACTTTTAGAGATCCCAAGAAACTGGAATTTCTTCGCAAATGGATTTTATCACAAAAAATAGAATCGCAGATACAGCTGTTCAAGGAGTTTGTATCAGAGCCAAAAAAATTCTATAGCGATTACAACAAGGCTTGGCAGATATCCAATAACCAAAGGTCTGGAATGAATTATTCTCTCAAGGCTAGTGCCGAGGCCAAGGAAAAGATCAGAAAGGCAATTGTTTCAATGGAAAGAGCCTATTCACTGTTAGACTCTGCTCATGAACTGCGAGAGATAATGAAAGTTGAAGGCGATGTTGCCAAGTGGTACTATCCTACTTTTTGTTTGCTATTCAAGTCTGATTTGAGATTTAATTCAAGAAATAATGCTAGAACGTTTAGACCTAAAGATGCCAGTGATGTAATCAATGGACTACTAAATTACGGTTTTGGAATTCTATATTCTGAGGTAGCAAAACAACTCAATCTTCTTGGTCTTGATTGTTATGTTGGATTCTATCACAGAAATCATGAATCACATCTTGCATTAGTATATGATATGATAGAACCCTTTAGACATTTGATAGATAGAAGTGTCTTTGAGATTCAGGATCAGATAAGAAAAAAGGATTACGTTTTTTCTAGAGAGGGAATTGTTGTTTTGTCTGATGACCTTAAGCAAAAATACATTGAATTGCTATCTACGATATTTGATAGGAAACGAGATTACAAGGCAAGAACTGGGATCAGGAGAAAGGATGGATATCAGAGGATGGAAGAGATTACTATAATGAAGATGAAATGTATAGAACTAAAAGTAATTTGTGAAAATCCTCAGGTATGATTACAAAGTAACTTTACGATCTATTTTTAAATTAGAAAAAATTAACATCAACGATCTTATTGGCAGATGAAAAAATTAACAATGTAGATATTGAAGATGCCAAAGAAATCAAAACTTTTCTTAAAACGGTCTTCATAAGAGTGTATGAATATCCTTCGAGATTGAGCAAAAAGAAATCTGAAAGAACTAATGGAAAAAATAAGTAATGCTACAATTCGCTTTCAGGCTCATACTTTTCATCATCATAAAATTCAACTTCTTCCTTTGAAACCAATTTTCCCACAAGATCAATAGGCATTGATACCGAATCACAAAAGGATCCATCATTTAGTGACTTTAACTCTACAAACCAAAGCCTCTTTTTATCAGAATTTAGGTTGATTTTCTTCTCATATTCTTCAATTTTACCTACCTTTTTGAGCATGTTATACAGAATACCGCTCTTGATGTGCGTGGTACGGGTGGTCTTGACTCCAATGTAGAGGTTGCCGTCTTTATCCACTCTCGTTCCTTCATGTTCGATTTCTTGTTTCTTCTCATTGTCGTATCCTATGCCACGCTTCTTCCAGATTCCATTAAACTTGTAAAAACCATTTGAGAGAAAGATTACGTCACTTCCTTCTTTATCCAGTTTCATATCTCCTAGTTTTTGACTATCCAAATTAGAAATCTTTTTTCGTACTGCAATAGAATCAGTGGCAAAAGATACAATATCATTTTCCAAGTTATTTTCTTTCATGAATGTGTATAGGTATGCTCTGGTAAATCCAGTAATGTATGACGCAATTACAGGATTGAACAAGTTTCCCATTACTTTATTGGTACGTTGTGCAGTCTTGCCATAGATAGAGTTCAAAATTATTTTGATTGCTTTTTCTAATTTGTTTCCTGACTTTTTTAATTCCAGTCTTTTGTAATATTGTTCTTCAATGAATTTCTTAAACGGATATCTACCGTTCTTGTTTGGAATAAACTGATGTGATTCTAAAATCTTGTATCTTATTCTGGAATCACCTTGTACTGCTTTTAATTCATCCAGTGTAACAAAAGTTCTAAACTTTCCAGATGGATAGCAGATAGTGCCATTCTTTTTGATGAATGGAAAGGGAGCTATCTTGACTGTCGGATTAATATCTGCAATAATTTCAAAGAATCCAATGGTACTATCAGGATGAATTGATTTTCTTCTAATCCACTTTCCATCTGTGATATCTGGAATTGTTGTTAAAGCATAAGGATAAGCTGAATTGATATCGTAAAGACAACAATATCCAATAAATCCACGCTGGATTAGTTCAAACCTTCCTCCATAGAAACACTGTCTTGCTAGTTCCTGAACTTCATACGGTACTTCGTTAAACAGTGGTATGTAAATGCCATTTTTGATCAAGACCTTCTCGGCTAGATATCCTGATGAAATCCAGTTTGCCACATAGAAACCAAAAGTATTGTAGAACGTCTCAAGCCAGTTCTCAGATAATTCCTTTGTGAGAATACAGTCTTGGATGCAATAGTCTCTGACCTCTTTTTTGTGCCTAGAATAGTAGTGTTTTGAGAGGATTTTCCGTTTCTCTTTCATGGAAAGATATTGAGGATCTATAGGTTTTGATATAGAATCAGAGTAGGCATCTGAAAGTTTCTTTCCTTCATAGTATTGTGCAATATCATAGCATGTTATGGTGTGATGTCCTTTTGATATTGTTAGTTTCTTTCTGTCAATGTAATGGATCTTGTATCCTTTGTACTCAAATTCTAAAACTTTTTTGTATCTGTATCTTTGAAGGATTTCTTTTGGCAATAATTTCAAAATACATTCCGCATCATATCGCAAGTTATAGAAAAATATCCAATATCCTTCATACCTTAAAAGAAACTGTGCAATCTTTTCAAATGAAATATCATCAAGATACTTTCCATCTGATACTGCAAGTAGGAAGATATCACCTTCATCTGTCTCTGTATCCATAGCAACAATAGGTCGTGTCATATCAAGGCAGTTAGGATCTCGGTTCTGTTTTCGTACTCTGATATTATCTAGTGTTTTACAGTTTGATGTGGGAAGAAAAAAAGTCATGGACTTGGATTTCTCCAAGCCACGTCTGGGATGTCAGTTTCAAGACCTTGCCTGTGTTTCTTTAGTGCTGTTCTGAGTTCTTTTGTAGATAGATCAACAGGATAGTTTTTCTTGATTGCTTTCAAGTATCTCCAAGTACGCTTCATCTTTTCAGAGCGGTTCTTGTTCGCTATCTTTGCTGCCTCTGATTGAAGCATCTCTTTTTTCTCACTAGACTCTGTTATCTTTGCGATCTTTGCCTTGACAACACTACTTTCTCCTTCAAGTTGTCTCCTAAGCTTTCTAACCGAAGGAATATCACGAAAGCCTGAGAGAGCCTTGATCTCGGTCTTAATTCTGTCTAATTGCCTTTGCAATATGTCTAATTTAGGCATGAAATTGCTTACGTTCTTTAGAAATTCATATTATCAATACTCGCACACTAGTGAACGTTGACTAGTGCACATCATACAAGTATGGATGATCGGATCTATGGAATAGTGAAGGAAAATTACGTGATATGGCACAATAAACTGAAAGAAATTGTTGTCAAGGAACGAAAATTAATGTCTGACACTACTTTTGAGAAATATTTAGTCAAGTTGGTAGATGATGAGCGAGTCTTCAAAATACGTGAAAAAAAGGTAAGATGTCGGATCAGTATAATAGGAGACAAAGTAGATAAAAGATTTATTCAAACCAATGGAAGACCGCATGTTTACTATACCACGCAAAAGAGACTGTTTAAACTAAAACCAAACTTTGTAAAATTTTGTAGATTAGAGATGGAATCCATAGAAGGACAATTTGTTGAATTTTCAAAACTTAAGGAAACAAATCCCTCTGAACAAGAAATCCTTGATAGAATTCACAAGTTTTCTACCTCAATATTCCTACTTGAAAATATCATAGATTCAGTAAACTCTTTAGCACGCGGGCAAGATTTTAGAGCGGAATTGGACGGATGCCTCGTTCAAATTGATGTACATCAAACTACTTTTTATGGATACGTCAGGAATTATTATCCAAAAATCTACGAAAAAATCTTAACTGAAAATCAAATTGGCTTTTTGAAATCAAATGAGATTTATCCTTACAACTTGTCACCAAAAAAGAATTGATTTTGTTCAATCAAATCTCAAAATCTCGCTTAAAGAAACGTTTTTAGCTCGATTCGTACCTAGAATAACATATGCTAAATATATTCAGAAAGACAACAGAAAACGAGAGAAAAGAAGAGAATTGGAGACGTGATGAGGAAGAAACATGCTGGAATCAAGAGAATACAAGGTCAAGTGATGCAGATTTGAGATGTGAGGAAGCAATAATCAAGGATAAGGAAAGGTTTGGCAGAGTGAGGACAAGCCTCATGAAACATCTAAGGATGGAATATGGTAGAGATGTGGCAGACAGGGCAGTAAGAAGAATCAATAAGAGGATAACTAACGGTTATTTCACGAACAAAATTAGTACAAATTAAAATCCTCTTCCAAAAGAAAATCTGGATTTTGATAATGTAATAAAAGATACAAGCAATGCAATTGTAAATACAGCTACAGACAAACTGCCAAATTCAGCCGTAGATGCGGAATTGAGTGCTTTTATGTCAGTTTGAAGCTGTGAAGTTTGTTGTGCTAATATCATAATTTCACTTTGTGGCGGATTGCTTGGCATGTTGTACGATGTAGAACCTTGTCCGTAAATCTCCATCATAGGAATCTGGTGTCCAGAGGGAGATGTTACGGCAGTGGAATAGTCAGGACAAACTTTGTAAAAATTACCTTGCTGGCATTGGTATTCTAAATATTGTATGTAATGAACCCAGCCAACAGATATTGGTTGTGGAGCCCCGTAATAATTGAGAGAAAAATGTGAGAGTTCGTGAGATAACACCCAAGCCCCAGTCCAGCTTTCAACCTTATTGTCACACGCACACACCAGTATGGCTTGTTTTCCAGAAAGATCAGGAAAATAATACAAGCCGAAATAATTTTTTTGAGTAAGTAACTGCATACTTGCAGTTTTATCCATAATGACTATTGGCAGTGTGGCAGACGATAAACTGGTAAAATCCTGTTTAAATTCTCCAGATGAAACGCATGAGCCTCATACCTGATTGTGTTGAATTTGATATAGTGATAGATATTCATCTGCTATTATTTTGTAAAATTTTAAGCTCTGATAATCAGAGTCACTGCATGCTGTTTTGCTTGTAACAAAAAAGACTGCATAATCTATAGGATGAGTATGCCCCCAACTTTGATCCTGTAATTGTTGGAATTGGTTAACATACTGAGAATTCGTATTGGAGGATTGAGATAGAGACTGCTGAAATTGATTCATTGCCTGACGTAAAGCAGATACATTTTCACCGTGTGGTTTTTCTGATGCTTGATATCCACTTATTGCATTTTCTAGTGAGGCCTGAGCAGATGATAGACTATTCGTAAATGTTTCAGGTGAACCATAGACAGAATCGAATCCACCACCAAATGGATTGGAAGCAAAATCAGATGCACCCGATTTTGCTCCTGAAAATGCATTTTGTAAACCTGATAAAATAGAATCAAATAAACCTCCTTTTACTGCTCCTGCGCTCACTGTTGCTAGTCCACCCTTTGTTGCTTGTATTATAGATGGCAAGTTATTAGATGATTGTGCAAAAACCAGATTGGAGTAAAAGAACACCATCAGCAGGCAGATTCCTACTACTAATTTACGCCTCATTGAACTTGATCTTAATTTCTAATGTTCTAAAACTTTACGACAACTAGCATATTCCCAAGCGTAAAGAGGGGGGATTCCATTTTTATTGAGCCACAATAAAAAGGCGAAGCCCCCTCTTTACGAACAAAAAGTCCCACTGTCTAGGTAATATCGTAGGTTATGATTTGTTGGATATCCTTTAAGATCATGGCAACGATAACGACATCGTGATGGAACAATCCATAGATACCGAAATCACAAAGTGCAAACTAGAAGGATGTAAGAATACTGTTCAGATAAGCTACAGAGGCAGGAAAAAAGAATACTGTTCTAATATTTGCAAAGGCAAATACTATCGTATACAAACTGCAAAAAAAGTAAAAGAGTATGATTTTGTAAGGTTGCAAAAACAAAAACTAGTGGCTCTACTACCGCCAAAACAAAAGAAAAAGGCACATGATTGGGGGTTGCTTGATTGAAATCATTATTCTTACTTGACTATGGACTTTCGATCAAGGTACAAAACTCAAGATTAGATTTCTCACAGGGTATTGATTCTTTTTCAATAATGATTGATGTAACCTTTTGGCATGACTTGATCCATCTGAAGTTTTTATCCTAAAATTCCTGCCTTTATATAACCGTGAAAGTCTTACTAGACATGTTAAAAGAAATAATTGCAAAATTGAGATCTTGCTCTTGTAACAAGAAATCATCTGATGACATAAACGAAGTAAAAAAATCCGAGGAATCAAAAAAGTAAAAAATTAGGTATTTGTTTAGTTTTTTGAAGTTCAGGCATGAATTACTGGATTTTATAACACGGAAAACACAATGTCGGTACATAAAAATCCACTTTACTTTAAAACTCTAAACAACTACAAAATTAGATTCTAAACTCTTTTTGTTTTTCAATACAGTATGTGACTACATCTGATCATAACTACATTACAAAGTGTTGATGAGTTTTTCTTCATAAAAAGATCGAATTCCATTTTATTAAGCCACAATAAAATGAGACAGCCATAAGACGTGCCTAGCAGTGACCAATAGTCATGCCAAATTTAAAATTGGCATCAATAGAAATAAACGATATGCACAAAATACAGGGAGACGCCAAGGCAGGACCGGCAATCAAATGCATAGTATGCAAATGTAACGATACCGTTCATTGTACTAAATGTAAGACTCTTGTTTGCAAGGGTTGCCACAAGCCAACTACACAGGTTTATTGTGAGATATGTCTTGAAAAGCTTCCAAAACACAAGACACATTGCGAGAAAAAAATGGAATTATCTTATAAAAAGTACAGTAACTTGGTGTAAGACGATTTTCTAGTCCATCTTTTAGATAGACTAATCTTTTGCTACAAAAGACAATACTTCATCTAGCGTAGGAGGGCATCCTTGTGTATTTTTTATGTAAAGTGCAGAGGCACCATTTGCAAAGACAAGCCTTTCATGAGTACTCAGGTTTGCAAGATATCCCACGATATTTGCTGCGTCCCATACATCCCCTGCACCAGTAACAATAACAGGTTTGACTTGAAAGGACTTGACAAATTCAACCTTGCTTCCATTTGACCAGCAGGAGCCAGAAGCAGTATGCAGATCTATTTCTACATGTATCTTTTTTGCAAGTTCTTGAACTAGTTTTTTTGTGCCTTCAGCATCAGAGATTGTACCAAGACCATACTGCTTGAGCAATATGTTACATTCATTCTCGTTAATGCATAGAGAATCCAAACTGGCATGTAGTTCACTTAGAGCTTCCTGGAATTCCTCAGGTCTTGTTTGTATGTCGGCAGGATCTATGAAATGAAATGCCTTATCAGATTTTTCAAATACAAACTTTGATAATTCTGTTCCTTTCTTGTTGCTTGCCCAATTTGCTACAATTACGGCTTTGGAGTTTTTCAGTGCATGTTGTTCCTTTATTCCAAGTTTTTCAGGGCCAAAATTTTCATTGTCGCCAAGATCAGATAGCATTATATTTACAATGTTTTCACCATCTCGAAATTCAAGTGCGGTGGTTCTGCCTGGTTTTCCATCAATTACAAAAAGCGACGCCTTTTCAAACTTTGAAAATAATTCCGTTAGAAGAGCAGAACCTGTCTTGTCTGCCACCGTAATAAGAGAGACAGGACAACCAAGTCTTGCAAGAGCATATGCAATATTTGTAGCATTACCACCTTTGAGGTCCTTCTGGGGAATGCCACGAATACTTCCACCAAACTTGCTTTTCTCCAGAATCTGGCCGTAGACCATACCAATATCAGATATCGAGATTATTCTATCAAGAAAAAAATCGTTTAGAACAACAACCGGGTCTACAAAATTAATGTTTACTAGTTTTTCTAGCATGAAATGGTTCTAGCCCATTGGTGGCATTGGAGGTCCGCCACGTCCTCCACCTTTACCAGACGATGCTATTACATCATCTATTCTTAGAATCATGCATGCAGCCTCTGTCGCAGATTTTATTATCTGCTCCTTTACTGCCACTGGCTCTATTATATCAAGAGAGTACATGTCAGCTACCCTTGTGTTTCGTGCATCAATTCCAGTCCATTTCTTGCCCTGACTATGCTTTGCACGCAGAGTAACCATGGTATTGATTGGATCCATGCCAGCATTCTCGGCTATTGTCAACGGAATTATTTCAAGGGCTTCTGCATACTTTTTGATTGCAAGTTGCTCTCTTCCCTCGAATCTGTCTGCCCAGTCTTTTAGACTTGATGCAAGAAATTCTTCAGGAGCACCGCCTCCAGCTACAACTGCTGGCTTTTCAATTACATCTTTTACCACCATTAATGAATCATGAAGTGATCTGTCTACTTCATCTACAACTCTTTGTGAGCCGCCTCTAATTAGCACAGTAATTGCTTTCGGGTTCTTGCATCCTTCAACAAATGTCCACTTTTCTGTCTCCACCTTTCTTTGTTCTACTAGCTCAGCAGATCCTAGATCTTTTGCAGTCATGTCATCTATATTGCTGCTGATTCTTCCACCAGTAGCTTTTGCAAGCTTTGTCATGTCGCTTTCCTTTACTCTTCTTACTGAAAGAATTCCTTGTTTTGCAAGGTAGTGTTGTGCAATGTCATCTATTCCCTTTTGACATATCAGGACATTAGCACCAATTTCATAAATCTTGTCTACCATTGACTTTAGCATCCTATTTTCTTCCTCAAGAAACATCTGCATTTGAGAGGGATCGGTAATTCTGATCTCTGCGCTCATCTCGGTCTTTTCAATCTCAAGAGCGGAGTTTAGCAGAGCAATTTTTGCCTTTTCTATTTTTGTTGGCATGCCACTATGAACTACTTCCTTATCAAGCACAATACCTTTGATGAGTTGTGTATTTCTAATCGAACCTCCGGCCTTCTTTTCTACTTTGATATTATCTAGATCAACTTTATTACCTCCTTCCTCTTTTTCAACTACTTGCATAATTGCATCCACAACAAGTTTTGAGAGCATGCCACTATCCTCTGAGATTAGTTTTGATTCCATGCTCGTTTTTGCAACCTTCAGAAGAATTTCCTTTTCATTTGGACTTACAGTCTTGGCAAGCTCTTGGAGAAGAGAAAGTGCCTTCTCTGCAGCCGCCTGGAATCCCTCAATGATTACAGTAGCGTGAATGTTTTTTTCTAATAGTTCTTCAGCCTTTGCCAAAAGAGCTCCACCGAAGACAACAGATGATGTTGTTCCATCCCCTACTTCAGTATCTACTGTCTTTGAGATCTCTACCATCATCTTTGCAGCCGGATGTTGGACGTCAATTTCCTTTAGAATAGTAGCACCGTCGTTTGTAATTGTAACATCGCCCAAGCCATCGACAAGCATCTTGTCCATTCCTCTTGGGCCAAGGCTTGTTCGTACTAGTTCAGCAACGAGTTTTGCTGCCGCAATATTGTTTTTCTGAGCATCTCGCCCCTTTTGCTGTAAGGCGCTCTCCTTTAGCACAAGGACAGGACCTTGTGGTGTTTGTTGAATTGAAGCCAAAATTATCCTCTTGTTATTGTGATTTAGTTTCCCCTTTTAATACCTTATCCATCCAAAATTTTGAGATACGTTCTATTTTTAACATCTACTATACCATTATACAAGATTCTAATCTCCGGTAATGCAAGAAATGGGAGAAAGAGCGGGATCAGATGAGGTTGTTTAAATCTACAGCCTGTCTCAATTAATGTTTTGTCAACCTCGTTGTACTTGATTACTGCTTCCTCAAGAGGCAGTTTGGAGACTAGACCTGCAACAGGCATTTCAAATTTGCATATTATTTTTCCATCTCTTACAGCAGTCATGCCACCTTGGGTTTTTACTAGATCGTTTGCCACAAAGGCCATATCTTTTTCATTGGAACCAACTATGATTAGGTCATTTTCATGAAAGCTCTGCGTACATCCAAAGGCTCCAATCTCGCCGCCAAAATTCTTCAAGAATCCAACACATTGTTGCCCAGTACCATGTGTCCTGTCTATTGCTGCTACCTTCCAGACATCTTTCTCTTGAGAAGCAATTACATTTCCGTCCTTTACGCAAAGATCTTCATGATCTTTTCTTGTTATAATTTCAGTATCTAGTCTGATTACAAGGGCTTGAGCAGAATTTTTCTTGCTCTTGACTACAAAATCCTTCTCTGTAAATTTACGCCGCACCTTTACAGTTTCTGTCATCCATTTTGAGATTGCTAGTTTTGCATTTTTAAATACAGATTTGCCGTGAGCCACCAACAATTTACCTCCTACAAAGACTTTGTCTGGTTTTAACTTGTTTAGATCATCGAAAACTAGAATGTCGGCAAGTTTGCCTGGAGCAATACCCCCCAAGTCTTTGCCCATCTTATAATACTCAAAGCAGTTTCTGGATGCAATGGTTATCGCATCTATTAATTCCATACCAATTGATACGGATTTTCTGACGCAATGATCAATCATACCAAATTCAAGTAGATCTTTTGGTGTTATCCCATCAGTGCAGAACATCAACCTATCAAAATATGTCTTCTGGGATAACACATTTGGCATTATCTTATCAAGGTCTCTTCGTATAGACCCTTCTCTTACCATAACCCACATCCCAAGCCTTAGTCTTTCCATCACTTGATCATAGTCTATCGGTTCATGACATGAGAATATTCCAGATGCAATGTAGGCATTTAGCTTCTTGTCGCTTGCACCTGCAGTGTGACCGTTTATGATTCCATCATTTTCAAGAATGTAATTTAGACTTTGAATTGTGTTTGGATCTCGCGTTGTTACCTTGGTCCAAGAAAATACTTCTCCCATGCCAAGAACATTTTCTAGTTCAAAGGCCTTCTTCTGTTCTGTTTGTGACATTGTTCTTGCGTGACTAAACTTTCTGTCAACTGGAAGACCGCCAGGTATCATATGAAATACTCTTATTGGTAGATTCTCTGTCATCTTTACAAATTCCCTAAAGCCCCTGTATCCACAAACACTTACGATATCAATTGGATCTGAGAATAATGCAGTAGTGCCACATAGAAGAGAATGCTTTGCAAGTTCAGAAGGCAAGATGTACTGATCCATGTGTATGTGAGAATCTGCAAATCCCGGAGTGACAAATTTTTCCTCCAAGTCAATGATTGCAGTTTTTTCACCAACAGTATGCGATGCATCCTTTCCAACATATGCAATTCTGTCTTTTAAAATGGCAATCTGTGTTTGTGGCATTATTTCTCTTGAATAGACATTGACAAGTTTGCAATTTTTCAATACAATGTCTGCTTTTTTTTCGCCCATTGCAACCTTGTTTAGTTGACCAATCATCGATGCAAGAGAGCTGGCCTTCACAAAGTGACTTTGGGTAAATACATTATTAAAGCGATGTTTAAATTACGGTCAGGGCTCGTCTTCTTTTATGAACATGCCTAAGGAGATCAGACGATATTGCCCCAAGTGTAAGAAACATACATTACAGAAGGTCTCCTTGTACAAGGCAGGAAAAAGAAGAGGTTCTGCAATAGGTGAAAGAAGACATGCCGAAGACAAGAAAGGATACGGCGGTCAGAAATTTCCCAAGTTAGCCAAGCCGGCAAAGACCACAAAGAAGATGACACCCATTTTCATGTGTCCTGAATGTAAAAAGAAATTTAATGTACCAGGAATAAGGCTAAGAAAGTTAGAGTTGGTTGCACAATGAAAAAGGCTCAAATCCTCATCCCAAAACCAGGAAGTAAATTCCAGCGAGTCCAGTGTAAAGAATGCGGAGAGGAAAGTGTTGTTTATTCTCATGTTTCTACTACGGTCGCATGCAAGGCTTGTGGCAATACACTGGCTGAGCCAACAGGTTCTATTGCAAAGATTAACGGTAAAGTTCTAGGCAGCGCCGAGTAGATCGTAATCGCTTTTTGTGTTAAGATTTATCGCAATACGCTTGTCATCAATTACAACATATGACTCTTGTACATGTTCCATAGCAGCAATCATTTTCGGATTTACGATAGATATACCCGTAAACGCACATTGTTCTCCGTCGTAATTTACAAGATATTCTGGTTTTACTCCAATCAAGTCCAAAAATTTCTTGCTTACAAGAATACTTGTCCATGATTGCCTATCTTCAAAATCATTTACAATTTTTTGTATGATTTCAGAATCTAACAGCGCGAGATCACCAGAAACTACAAAGACATCATCATCAAAATTTTTTAGCGCCTCGTTTAGATCCTCCACGTATCCTTTTCCTTTTGTTTCAATTGTAGATATGCCAAGATCCTTTACAAACATGGATGTTTTTGGAGCATTACAACTTGTAGCACATATTATTTTTGAGAAACATCCAGACTCGCCTAATGCCGAAATAACATGATGAATAATGGGTTTTTTGTATTTGAGGAGGAGTTTTTCCTGTGCTGACTTCATTCTTGTACCCTTGCCTCCACACATTACAAGACCGATCATCTTGATGCAAAAATTATCAGCGATGCAAGCCTTACAAGTTCATTACTTGCCCCAAAGACATCACCCGAAATTCCCCCAAAGGTTCTATTTGCCACAACAAGAAGCAAAAATGACATTCCAACAGTAACGCCTGTCACTATTATTCCTGTAATGCCTCCTAGGATAATAGTGGGCACTATTGCCAGTATAGCTGCCATAGCCAGTTTGACTGGACTTTTCATGGATTGTATAAATGGAGAGCCAAGTCCTTGCCATGCAGAATATCCTCGATTTGCTTGCAGAGTCATGGCAAACTTTGCCATAAGTTCGCTAACCAATATTGCCTCAAAGAGAATAAAACCCTTCATCATGGAAATTGACATTATCATTCCAGCTACGTAGAGAACTACAGTAACTACACCTGCCGAGCCTACTGCCGGGTCACGCATTGCTTTGAGTTTCTTTTCCTTTGTCCCCTTTGCCATCATACCATCGGCAAAATCACAGAGGGCATCAGTATGATGTATTCCCGTAATGATCACAAGTGCCCCGGTTAGAACAAGACCTACAATTAGCGGTTGAACATACAAAGAGAGTCCATAACCTGCACCACCAATTACAAGTCCAATTAATGCACCGGCAATTGGGAAGAGATACATGTTTTTTGCAACAGTATCAAGCTCAGCACTTTTTGACGGAATAATTGTTAGAAATGAAATTACCGAGGAGATTCCTTTAAACAAGATCCCACCATCCCAAGTAAGACAAGATAGCAACCATGGGGATTGTAAACAATATGGCAAATAGAATGGTTGTAACTTTCATTATCAATATGGCATCCTTGAAGTGTTTCTCTGTAAACTCTGTGCTACCATCACCCAAGACATAATGATCTAGTTTTTCAAATTTTACTCCCAGTGCACCTGCCATTGTCGCCATTGGATATCCAGCATTTGGGCTCTCAGTCTTTGGACCGTCGCGCTTCATGACTTCAAGTGAGTGTTTCCAGTTATTTCCTGCAATTATGCTTGCAAGTATCATAATAAGACTTGTCAACCTTGAGGGTACAAAGTTTAACACCTTATCACAATTTGCCCCAAACCACCCCAGGTTTCTAAAAATGTCAGTCTTGTATCCAATCATTGAATCAATGGTGTTTACTGTTCTGTAAACAAAGGCTCCCACAAGTCCAAAAAATGCAAAGTAAAACAAAGGACCTGTTATTCCATCCACAATATTCTCGCTTATGCTCTCAAGTGTTGCAGAGATGATGTGCTGCTTGTCCAGATTCTTTGTGTTTCTCTTCACTATCATCGATAGCTTTATCCTTGCATCATCTAGATCATTTCTTGATAGAGAGTCCATGATTTGAGATGCATGCCATTGCATTCCCCTGACTGCAATTGTAATCTTTAACAACAATCCAATTGCAAACACAGAAGTTACTAGGACTAGAATCTTTGATAATTCAACCAAGTCAAGATGGTTAAGATACGCAAAGATTTGATCAATGTAAAATGACAAAACAGTAACAGGTATTGCTACAGAAACAACGAGAATAATTCCCCCTAATTTTTCTGATGTAGGATTGTTTGATCTTACCAATGGTGCAAACTTTCCAATCAAAGCTCCAATCCAGACTGTTGGATGATATCTGTTTTTTGGATCGCCAAAGGCAAGATCAAGCCCAATAGCAAGTGTAACTGAGAGAATAAGAACAAGCATCATTTCAAAAGACCACGTATCGCTTTCATATTTAGATTTGACCTCACAACTTGACTTAAATGCTCTATCTCTTTGTCAAGGGATCTAATGTATTGCGTAGTAAATGATACTTGTTTGGGATTTGTATGCAACGAATCCTCATCTGGAATATCAAGTTTTAAGAGAGGAATGGTTCCAAATACTGGCCTGTTAGTTTTCTTCTTTAGCATCATAAAGCCCGGACGTAAAATCTCAATGTCGCCTCTGAACTTGTTTATCACATATCCCTTGACAAATCGCTTGTATTCTCGCTCAAGCAGTTCCAGTGTTCCTACTATGCTAGCAAATGTTCCTCCCTTATCTATATCAGATACCAAAATTACTGGTGATGAACAATACTTTGCCATTTTCATGTTAGCAATATCATACTTTTGCATGTTTATCTCTGCAGGAGAACCTGCTCCTTCCAGAATAACGAGATCATATCTTCCTATTAGATAATCAAGTGATTCTTTTGCTATGTCAATCCCCCTTGTGAGAGAAAACTTTTTGTAATATTCATCAGCGTGCATCTTTTTGTAGAATTTTCCCCTGACAAAGACCTCACTCTTGTAATCTCCAAGCGGTTTTAGTAGAATAGGATTCATGTGTGGAGAGACATCTGTCCGGGCTGCAATGGCCTGAATTGCCTGAGCCCTTGAGATCTCAAAATCATTTCTTCGGTAAGAGTATGTTGACATGTTTTGTGACTTGAATGGTGCTACCATGTAACCTTCATCTGCAAAAACTCTACACAGTGCAGTAACAAGAGTTGTCTTGCCTGCGCCAGAAGATGTTCCTTGAATCATTAATGTTTTTGTCATGTCTTTCTAAATTCTTTGACAAGTTTTTGATTTTCATCATGAGTGCGTACAGCGACTCGAATGAATTTGTTGTCTAGTCCTCTAAACGAGCTACAATTCCTTATCAAGATATTTTTTCTCAACAGTTTTTTCTGTAATTGCTTTGAGTTTGTTTTGGATTTTATTAAAATAAAATTTGCGTCAGAATCATAACATTGGAATCCAGCAATCTGAGATATTGATCTCTTCAGAAACTCCCGTTCTTTTTCAATTAGTTTTCTTGTCTTTTCTAGATGTGACCTGCTTGATAGCGCCCTTATCGCAATGTTTTGTGCAATACCACTGACATTCCATGGAATCTTGATCTTGTTTAGAATCCAGACCATCTTCTTGCTTC
>VFSW01001446.1_pt1 | contig 36242 bp, 30 predicted proteins | sample 5358111 | NCBI WGS metagenome assembly VFSW01 (sample SAMN11554181, study PRJNA540505) | mine drainage metagenome | isolation source: sediment from site ElyBrook_90M | place: USA: Ely Copper Mine, Vershire, VT | collected 2017 | reverse complement strand
GAAAAGATGATGCTCAAAAACCTGCTCGGCGTTTTCTGCGGGGGTGAAATGCTGGTTAGGACACCCTATACTATTCGTTCAATGACATTTAGCCTACTATTTTCTATTACTAAAGTTCAGCTTATGACACCTCAGGATTGGAGATAAATGTCTTAGAAGGTTTATTGGAACGATTGAGTAGAGGCTCCCCAAATAACCGACTTTATTCCTGACTCAACTGGGATGCACTCTCATATCCGACGCTCACAGCTGCATATTCCGGATACTCATGAGCACTTGTTCCGATAGAGATTGATCAGGTATTCCGCTTTAATTTGATCACTGATTCTTCTGATCATGAGCAAAGAAACTTGCAACCAGTTGCTTCTATCAGCAGCGCGCTGATATAGCGATAGTCGACTGTTCGGCCAAAGCGGACCAAGCAACCAACAGACGGAGAGTCCGTTCTGTATGTTCAGAGCGGCCATAAGATCGTGTTGTGCCCAAGAACCAGGGCCGAACTGACACTGACTAAAGCCGTCCGCCTTACGATATTTCTGATATTCCTTGCTTCTCATATCTCTGTAGCTTCATTGGCTCTTGACAGACTAGGACGCGCGTCCTAACATGTCGCCCGAGTTAGGACGAGCGTCCTAGCCCTAACATAGCTGATTCAAGGAGATCATTTTGTCTGCAGATTTGTTTGATCCATTTAAGATGGGCGACCTGACGCTTGCCAACCGGATGGTCATGGCACCAATGACGCGTAACCGCGCCGATCAAAACGGTATCGTTTCCCCCATGATGGTGACCTACTATCAGCAACGAGCCAGCGCCGGTCTGATCATTGCCGAATCTGCCCCAGTTTCCGCTGAGGGCGTGGGCTATCCCGCCACCCCGGGGATTTACACAGAGGACCAAGCGGCAAGCTGGCTTCGCCTGACCGATGCAGTGCACTCAACTGGCGGTCATATCTTTGCTCAATTGCAGCACTGCGGGCGGATTTCCCACCCGAGCTTGCTGCCAAACAACGCCACACCTGTTGCTCCTTCGGCGCTGCAACCTGCGGGGCAGGCAGTCACCTACACCGGCATGCAGAATTTTGTGACGCCACGCGCGCTCGATATCAGTGAAATTCCGGGTATCGTGGCGCAATTCAAGCGTGGTGCTGAAATGGCCAAAAGCGCTGGCTTCGATGGCGTAGAAGTACATGGCGCTAACGGCTATATCATCGACCAATTTCTGCGCGACGGAAGTAACCACCGCACTGACGAATATGGTGGTAGCGTGCAGAATCGCATGCGCCTATTGAACGAGATTCTGGATGCCGTATGCGCGGTGTGGCCTGCGCAGCGAGTGGGTGTGCGATTAACTCCCGAGAACAGCTTTAATTCGATTTCGGATTCCAATCCGCAAGCTCACTTTGAATATTTCGTTGAACAGTTAAGCCCGCGCGGATTGGCCTATGTGCATGTGCTCGAAGGCGACATGATGACGAAGAATAGTTCGGTGGACTATCGTGCGTTGCGTTCGAAGTTTACTGGCCCATATATCGCCAACAACGGCTATGACCTGGTACGTGCTCAAACGGCGATACGAAGCGGTGCCACGAACTTGGTTGCTTTCGGAATACCCTTCTTGTCCAATCCTGATTTGGTGCGCCGCTATCGGGAGAGCCTACCGTTAAACGAGGTCGATCCTACCTCCTTCTACGGAGGTAGCGAAGTTGGCTATACCGACTACCCGTATTATCGTAGTAAAGAGCTTGAGCAAACCAACCCTTGAAACACTGAGGGCGCAGGAGGTTTTATTATGAATGACATGACAACACGTGATCACATTATTGAAGCTGCAGACCAGTTGTTCTATCGGCAAGGTTTCGAACATACGTCATTCTCAAACATAGCGGATGCCGTACAGATTTCCCGAGGCAATTTTTATCATCATTTCAAATCCAAGGATGAAATCCTGGATGCCGTAATCAATGTGCGTCTGGCTAATACCAGGATGATGTTGGATAAGTGGGAAATCGAGGGGAAAACGCCAGAGGATCGAATCCGGAGTTTTATCAATATTCTGATCGCGAACAAAGCCAAAATAAAACAGTACGGCTGCCCGGTTGGCACTCTCTGCACAGAGTTGGCAAAACTTAACCATGCTTCACAACCTGAGGCCAACAGCCTGTTTACGCTGTTTCGTACCTGGTTGCGCAGGCAATTTACACTACTAGGACGCGAGGCAGATGCAGATGAGCTGGCGATGCATCTTCTTGCCCGCAGCCAAGGCGTCGCCATGCTAGCAAATGCGTTTCACGACGAGAAGTTCATTAAGAATGAAGTGCAGCAGATGAGTGACTGGCTCAGCTCGTGCATTAAGGGTGCCGAATGAAAAGCTCAATATGGGCGGCTCTTCAACCAAATTAATAGGAATGAAATCGTATGTTTATCGTACTGCTTAAATTTTCCAGTAACAAAAGCCTAGCCGGACAATTCATGGAAGGCCACAAAGAGTGGATCGAGCGCGGCATTGAAGAAGGTGTATTTGTGCTGGTCGGCAGTCTTCAGCCAAATTTAGGCGGTGCGATCATGGCGCACAACGCGTCGCTGTCCGACCTTCAAGACAGGGTGAACGACGATCCGTTTGTGGCGGAAAATATTGTGAGCGCGGAAATTCTTGAAATCACGCCGGCCAAAGTCGATGAACGGTTGAAGTTCTTACTCGGCTAAGTAGCCTCACATTCCTTTCTTTTTCAAGAGAAGAACAACATATGAGCTCGACGATAATTGGGACTGACGGAAAATCACGCTGCCGCTGGTGTGCTGCCGCACCGGAGTTTCTCGACTATCACGATACCGAATGGGGTTTCCCTGTCAGTGATGATCATCGGCTATTTGAGAAGATATGTCTGGAGGGTTTTCAATCCGGACTGAGCTGGCGCACCATCCTCGCCAAGCGCGAGAACTTCCGTGCTGCCTTCCATAATTTCGATTTCGACAGAATAGCTCGCTTCACTCAGCGCGATATAGATCGTCTGCTGAAAGACGAAGGCATCGTCCGCCATCGCGGCAAAATCGAAGCAGTCATTAATAACGCCAAACAGGCACAGGAGCTCGTCAAACGAGAGGGTTCGCTGGCTGCTTTCATCTGGCGTTACGAACCGGATACGAATAAATTGGCAAAACCCCAGGCTGCGTCAACCTCTATAGAGTCGATTGCCTTGTCAAAGGAACTGAAAAGGCAGGGCTGGAAATTTGTCGGTCCCACTACTGTGTATGCCTTTATGCAGGCAATGGGGCTGATCAACGATCATGTTGATGACTGCGTAATTAGAGCAAATACCGAACGAGTACGCAAAAGTTTCAAGCGACCAGGAAATAGTTCCGTAATGAAATGGTGACGTCTTTCCAGCGAAAAGACTCAACTGTTCTGGATCGTGTCATTCTTATGCATTCCTAGCGAGGGGTAATTGTTGACCGCTCTGGCATTGCGATTTCAACCGGTCGATGCAACACACTAGAATCTGCGTAAGCAGAAGGAGTGTTGCAGATGAAACGAAGAACCCGGATTTATTATACTGAAAGTCAAATAGCGTTAATGTGGGAGCGCTGGCAGAAAGGTGACTCTCTCCAGCACATTGCCCAACTGTTCGATCGAAACCATTCATCGGTCGAAGGGATTCTAGCCAAGACTGGAGGAATACGGCCGGCACAACGATGTCGTTCCAGGCTAGCGCTGACGCTTCCCGAGCGAGAGGAAATATCACGAGCGGTAGTCGCTGGACAATCGATCAGATCGATTGCAAGGGAACTCGGGCGAGCGCCCTCTACCATCAGTCGGGAAATCGATAGAAATGGTGGCCAAGAGGACTATCGTGCGGCTCAAGCTGACGATGCTGCCTGGGATCGGACACTTCGCCCCAAGACCTGTAAACTAGTTGAGAATCGAACGTTGGCGCACATCGTGGCCGCTAAGCTCCAAGGGCTGTGGTCACCGGAGCAGATTGCCGGATGGCTGAAGCAGACATACCCAAGCGACGAAAATTACCAAGTGTCACACGAGACCATCTACCGCAGCCTCTATATCCAGGCTAGAGGCGCATTGAAGAAGGAACTTCTGGCGCACTTGCGGCGGACTCGCGTCATGCGTCGTTCACGTCATCATACTCAGAAGACAGAAGATCACGGCAGGATTATCGACGCCGTATCGATCAGTGAGCGTCCTGCCTCGGTTGAAGATCGCGCGGTACCGGGACACTGGGAAGGAGATCTGTTATGCGGCAGTGGTAGCAGTCAGATTGCGACCCTCGTTGAACGCCAGACGCGTTATGTGATGCTAGTGAAAATTCCCAGTAAAGATACCGAGATCGTCATCAACGCACTGATTAAGCATGCTCATAAGTTACCGCAGGAACTCTACAAATCGCTGACCTGGGATCGTGGCACGGAACTGTCCGACCACAAGCGATTCACGCTGGCAACCGACATCAAAGTCTATTTCTGTGATCCGCAGAATCCTTGGCAACGTGGAACGAATGAGAATACCAACGGCTTATTGAGACAGTACTTCCCCAAAGGAACAGACTTGTCGGTACACTCTCAATCGAAACTCAATGCAGTTGCTCGTCAGTTAAATGAACGTCCACGAAAGACGTTAAACTTCGAAACACCGGCAGAACGATTTAACCAATGTGTTGCATCGACCGGTTGAAATCGCACATACAAAGCGGACTCACATTCATCCGATTACTTGGTCCGCTACGGCCGAAGTCCAGTCCTCGGCCAAAGCTGCCGTTTTGAGCCAGTCTGTATTGCTTCTGCTGTGCTATCAAGGCGAATATTCAACGGCTGGCTTCAGGGCGCACGCCGCTCCCGGCGCGTTACCCAGGAAACCAGTGTTAGTTGGCAGGATTGCATGGCAATCAAGCAAAAGCACGGGCAATAGCCTGGAGCTCTGTGGCAAGCGTTGCACAGACGTGTTTGAAGTGCTTAGCGAATGTCTCATGTTTGGTGACGACGTCTGCCACCAATGCCTCCACCTCACGGCCGGAGGCGTGCCCCTTGACCTTGGTGCGTATGAGCTGAACTGTTCTTAGTCCGATCAATATTTGCTTTTCCTGTGACTCTGAGCCTGGACTTATGAGCCGCTCAAGCAAGGCGATGCTCTGTTCCTCCTTCCCATATGCGATGCCAAGCTTGTCGAGCCTTGCCCGAATAACAGTATTTACAAAGCCCTCGACTACTAGCTTTGCTAGATCCATAAATGCTTCTGCCCATTCGTCACGACTCCTAGTCAAGGGAGTACTGACGCGCTCAACAAGGCGTTCGTCTTTCAATGTCCACCAAGGCACATGCGCAACCTTCCAAGAGTTCAGGATCAAAATTACTTCTCCTAGCGGGTCCCTATAGGTTGTGAAGTCGCCCTTGAAGTCGTTAACAATTGCGCGTTCTGAGATACCTGTCTTTGGCATTTCGTTGTATGACTGCCAGTGAAGTTGCTCGCCGTATGGCAGGTCCCGCAGGTAGCAGATATAGGCGAAGACTTGCCCAGCGTCGTTTACATCAAAAGCTTTCAGATTCCAAGCCGCGCGGCAAGTTATGTCGCGTTCGCCCACAGTGTATTTGTCTTTGTCTGTCTTATATTTCAAGATAACTTCCGGCTTAAAGAAGGCTGGAGAAAGCTCAAATGGAAGCGAATTGCTATGTGCGTCGAAGTGGTTCGTGGTCGCTTTGGGGTCCGTGGATATTTTTGAAATTTGGTTATTCCGCCAATCATGCGCGATGAAGTCGACATACTTCCGTTCTCGTCGTCCGCCGCGCATGGCTTCGAAAACTGCGTGCTGTGATCGACGAGGCGCGATGAGCTGTATGCCCGTTGTATATGCCGCGACTCCAAGATCTACCTTTTGGCGATAGAATAATTGATTGTCTTCGCAGACTATGGTCTCTGCACCTTTGGGCCACATGGTGAAATTCCCACGCCGAAGCAGTGTAAAGTCGAACCTCCGAATGAGGGTTGAATTCGTTGCTGCTAGGTACTCTTCTAGCGGCTCCCAAGCAAAGGAAACACACAAGATATCGCCCCTGTTGTCAGTTCGAGCCGTCACCGATACCGTCTGTTCTAGATCGCCGTTTTCATCGAAACGGCAATAGGCCCGCTCCTCAGGTCGCCAGTGGATTCCTGTTAGATGCGTGTATTCCTGATTGACCTCGAAGTAGGTGCGATCCGTGCCAGACCAACCCTCAAACGTTCGACCAAAAACCAGTTGAGTTGCACCATCAAGCGACCGCAAACCGGACGAGTCCGAGAGACGTTCCATCCAAACGTCATCGCGGCCGCCACCCCAGACATAGCTTGCGATTGACCTGTAGGGTGTTCCGTCCCAGTGAAGCAAATCATCTTGGCCAAGGGCTGCCAAGTGATCATTTGAGATGATTGCGGCATGTACGAAGCTGTACTCGCCGCTCCCATAGATCACTAGTTCGTTCGATTTTGCGTTCTGGCGCAAAAACTCAAGGTGAGAACCTGCCTTGATCCAGGTGGCGAACCGATCTTGGTCGGGAGGAATTTCATCGAGGGTTTTTAGATGCTCAATGAGCTTGTTATGCTCGTAACTCGGCAAGAGACCCTCCTTCGACGGCACCTAGACTGCCATGCCGCCAAACGTCGCTCTCGAACGCGTGGTTAGCAGTCATTTTGACAGACCACCGTTTTGGCGAAACTGAAGATACGCCTCGATCATTTGCCGCGAGATGTTTCTGGCCTCGCTCAACTCGGCTTCTGTTGCATCCCTTAGTTCACCGAGATTCTTTCCTCTGTGGCGGCCTTGGCGTAGCGGCTCGTCATTACATAGCTGGCCTAGACGGGACCAGCTGTCGCGGGAGATACCAAGCGTCGCGCGTGCCTTACTTTCCCCGCCAAACGTTGACGAGATAGATTCGCGAATTTCGTAGAGATGAAACAGCTCGTTATTGGCATCCGAGGTACTAGTGTGGTAACTCTTGAGCATTGCGTTTAGCGCCTTGTCTCCAGAGCAGAATTTGGCCACAAGCTCAGCCAGTTCCCGCTTTTTTTCGATTCGTTCTTGTTTTGTATCGCATACAACATTTCCGCTTGCGTCAGTAACGACGACATCGACGAGACCAGCGCTAAGCGTCAAGCCTGTGCCTTCAAGGTCCACGAAGATATGGCGGTGGCCATCAGGTTCTATTCGGGTCACGCGAGGCTTAGATAACTCAAATGGCTTCCTTATAAGTAATTGAATACCACGCATCCTGTCTAACAATGCCTCGTGCAACCGTTGTTTGAGTTTTTCATCCGCATCAAATGAAGATGCGGACATTCGGGCAGATATGGTGCCAGTCGCGATATCGACCGTGTAGTCGGCTCGTGAAATCTCAATCGGCGACTCAAAAAAATCCGTTGGTTTGTAAGTCCAATCCAAGATCACTTCTGTCTGTGATGAGGTTGCGTTCATGACTTGCTAACAGATGTTATGCGGACGCATAACAAAAATATTTTATTGAAATTCTCATAATATTTTTCGTTTAAATACACGACGATATGTATTGGGCTGACGGCATAATAGTAAATTGCATGTGCCGACGCAATCGACCTTCATAGAGTCGACTTAGTTGCACATAGCGGAAGTAATTCAAGCGTACAGTGATGGCCGCTTCGGCCGAATTCGCTGATCTTCGGCAAAGCGGACGGTTAGCTCGCTAACAAAATACGCCCTTAAAAGGAGATAAGCAGTCAACTAAAAATCTGGGGTATTCTCTTGGTCGAACAAACCGCTGAATGAGTCGCTCCAGAGTGTGACAGAATGTTCCTTTTGTTCTTACGATGAAATTTGGATCAGGCGACCACTGCGTCACCCGAACGGGTCAGCCTTAGCACTTAACCACAGTCGACGAACCCTGATAAGAAAATCATGCCACTTGACTATCTAGCAGCATTCCCCATCCCGACTCATGCCCGACCCCCAAGGCTGCAGGCCTTATTGTCGCCCATCGGCCTGTCACCAAGTCAATTCGTGGAGGTGGCCTGCATGCAGGAGTCCGACCCACATGGAGAACAGGCGGAACATCTGCATTTGTTGATGGCTGTGGTTCCTGGAACAGATGGTGGTCCCGTAAAGGTTCTATCTGAGGCGGGTGATGGTGTAGTCGCGTACTCGGTTCCTGTCGGCGATCGGTACGGCAGCGCGGCCGACTTTTCTCCATCGATTTCCGGTTATGACTACATTGTCGCCGCATGGGGTGACAGTTCGTTCTACACCTTCAATCTCGCCGAAAAGGTCTGGATGACTCTTGGATTGACACCTCGGTGTGTGGGCAATGATCAGCAGCGCTTAGTCTATGACGATCTCGGTCTCCCTGAGTTCGGCGTTACGGAGGGTGAGGTTTCCAGCGACTACCACTGGAATTTGAAGAGGAACGTTACTTGGAGAATATCGAACGAGTACCTCCGACGCTATCTCTGGATTCGCGGAGCCCGGGGGGTACGGGTCTTCTATTACGAAGCGCAACTGGCGGATATTCCGGAGCTACGTGCGCTCATGAAGGGCCAGACTCATGTAGTCCTCAAGCCAATGGATGGCGTTGCCTGGTATGAACTGGATATTCGCGAGCACGAAGGCGGTCTTCTTCTTCAGCTTTGGGCTTCGGTCGAGGCAGTGATGCCAGAACTCTGCCCAGAACAGAGCGCAGAGGATGTTCTGTGGCCTGGAGACGCCCAGCCGATGACTCACGCTCGTGCGAACGCTTTGGTAGAACACCATCCTGTCTACCTTGACGACCGATTTCTCCAGAAGTACGAACAGAGCACCTTTTATGATTCGAGGCCCATCCGCGCTTGGGGGCAATGGCACTGCAGTCCGTCATACCGAGGACAGTGGAGCTTCACTGATTGCCAGCGGGTCGGGCGAAACCTGATCCGGGTACCAATGCGAGAGCTATATAAGGCGAAGCCGGATCGCGAAATCTTGCATGCCCGGTCGTACGCGGTCGATCCGGCGGACGTGGCTCATATGGACTTTAACGAAGAGCATGTGGCTGCAAAGGTTCAGCGACTACTCGATGTTCTTCTGAGGTTGGGTGACAGTCTTTCATCACTGGGCACAACAGTGGGTCTACACAAGTCGTCATATGAGTTAACTGGCTTTGATCGAACCGAAGTGGTAGCAAATGGTTGGCTGGCTTATCCCACGCTGAGCCGATTGGCACAGGTAGTCCCCTTGAATATGACTCAACAGATGTTCCTTGCTCGCTGCAAGAGTCTGCACGAGGTATGGCAGCGAGTTCCAAATGGCTTCCTCAAGTTATTACTGGAACATGCCGGGTGTCCGAGAGACGATATCAAGGGCCTTGGAAGTCTCAAGCTGCTGCAGGCACTTCTGAATATCATTGAAAGGTTGAACGCCCACGAAGAGACATGCGATGCCTTCGCATCAAGTAGTGAGCCAGAGGGCTGGAGCGAACGTAATGATGCCTTGGCGACCTTGTTCCTGAACAATGATCTAAGAATTGCCGATGCGCACGAGACTATGGAGCAGTGCCTGACTACCCTCCAGATTCTTGGTTTTGATACAGCGCACGTCAATGCAGGCTATGGACGGGCGCTCGATTTCGTCATGGATGGCGTCATCAATGCCTTGGGAACAGTGGCCACCGAAATTGAGAACCTATTAAGCTCAAAGTAGGTGAACGACCCAAGCGCCCCCGCCCAAGCGGAGCTGCACTACAGCACCATCGCGCGGGCACCTCAACCTCCGCCGATTCTCGGTTCGCTCGAGGGACCGCTTGGGAACGGTAGCTGCCGTTAGTCACTGGGTTTCAAAGCGTCCGCTTTGGCCGAGGAGTACTCATTGGCAGCGGTGGCCTCGACAGTCCGTCCTGGCACATTGCAGTAGCTCAAGTTGCGAAATTGCCTTCGTTAACGCTGCCGCACGCGAAGGGCCGTTCCGGCCGATTCCCGGCCACTTGCAAGTATTTAACTGACCAGAAAATTAGGGGCATTACGTCTTGAATGTACTCAGTGGCTCCCGACTGTGCAGCAGGATTGGACTGGGTGCGCATGTCGTTGGATTGCCTGATCAGAATAACCGGAATACGGCACACAGCAGCACTATCTCCCCCTTTATTCTTAGTTAGAGCAATTTAGTAGGTCAAATTACTCATGCTTCACATCTAGTCAGAAAATATTACTGGCAGTACAAATTTAAGTCCGGAAAAGGTTTAAATCGCACTATAAGTAACAATTAAATAGCACCGCCAGTAACATTAATATTTTGTTTATAAAGGGAAAAATGTTGCACAATAGATTTTCACGTTGTAAGCTATAAGCTAGATTAGGTGAGAATATTTGTGAAATAGAAAATGGCTTTTTACGTTTTTTGGGCAGATTCATTCAATATTGCGAAACGGGGATATGGACGAGTTGCCCACGCTCCTTTCATCTTTGATTCGAACTGGAAGTACCACCGTGAAGCCTCCACTTATCTAATCGAACGAGCCACCTGCACCTGGCCAGACACCAAAGACAGTCATGTGAGGCGATACCCAACGAAAAAAAGTCTTCAAAGCTATGCCGAGTCGCTGACTAATTTCTTGGAGTGGGCAATTTCGCGCACGATTAACTGGCGGACAGCTAGCTACACAGAACACTTGTATGAGTGTTACCAAAAGGAAATGCTGAATGGCCGTTGGTCTGCCAGTGGCAAACCTCTTAGTTCTGAGACCGTTAATCGGCGTATTGACGAAGCATGTAGTTTCCTGAAGTGGGCAGCCGCAAGGGGGTTGCGCAGAGAGTTTTCGATCCTTACAGAAATTGTGTTTCGGCGCGACCACACTGCTCGCAACAGCCATGGTCATCGAGCACGAGAAATCAAGGCAAGAATTGGCAGGGTGCGACCAGACCCGAAAGATTTGAGGCTCCCTACCGATGCTGAAATAGGTCGGTGGCTCCGCGCGGTAGGTATCCAGAAAGGCCCCACCAAAAACCTCATGTGTCGATTAGTGGTCGACACAGCTATTCGGCGGGAAGAGGCTGCCGCCTGGCGAGTCGATACACTCCCAGAACGAGTAGAGGATTGGCATGTCGTCGGCGAAGAAGTCAGGGTCACAATCAAATACGGTTGCAAAGGGCAGGACTATGGTGAAGACAACGGCGACAAGATAGGCCCTGCACGTCATGTTTGGATGTCCATGACGATGGCTTACGCACTTCACGACTATCGTCGCGGAAGACGACTGGCTGCACGAGCCAAATGGGTAAGAACTGCGCCAACCAAGGAAGAACAGCGCGCTCGAATTACACAGCCTTCACCTCATCTGTTCCTGTCTGATGAAAATGGAATGAGAATCACCGCAGCCTCCCTATATGACGCGTGGACTGATGTGGCCTACCTTCCGTTTCCTGGATGGTCCGTTCACGGAGGTAGGCACTGGTGGGCCTGCAAGCGCCTGCTTCGTGAACACCAGAAACGGATGGTTCAGTTAGGGACGGGAGTTGGAGTGATTCCATTAGATTGGCTCAGCGGTAATGCACTGAGTGACATCCAACTGCACATCAGACCGCAGCTGGGTCATATCGACAAAGATACAAGCGAAAGTTATGTGAGATGGGTCATTAAGCTGCTCGAGACAGACGGGCTTCAGATTGCTTACCAGGATCACTTAGACGAGATTGAAATGAAGGCGGAAAGCTTCGAGATGGAGACAAAAATTGACTGAACCTAGCAGAAAACGAAATAAGGATCAGCGCTCCACAAACTTAACTATTGGCGAGCAGCACCTACCGTCGGAGCCCGCAAAGAATCTAGATAAATCTGAGGACCCTCTCATATTTTGGTCGGTCAACCAAGAAGACCCCTTTCTGGTCGATCTCACCGAATTCGCGAAAGGGAAAACGGCTGCCGATATTACCGCGGGGAAACGTCGCTGGGTTAGCGACTATCGCGGGCGACCGAATCTAATTGCTGAACTGGTTCCGGCGATCAAGTATCTATACAGCCATCTGCGCGCACCATCGTTAAATCTTGTCTCAGAAAATTTGCGCTTCTGGTGGCGCGTTTTCGAGAAAGCCGAGGCACCCACAGACACTGGCTGCTACATCCCCAAACCAGTCGAAAGCGTCGCAGATCTTCAGATGCTCCACCATCACATCGCTAAGAACATGCGAGTTGCGAGCAGGTGTCACGCAATGTTCGTCCGGATCGCAAATCTTGTACGATCACAAAAAGGGTTACAGCCCCTTGATTGGCCATCTATCGAACGTGAACAAAAACCGTCCGATGCCCCTGAGACTTGGGAAATCGAACGGATTCGGCGCGAGTTAAAGCGCCAGTGGTTTGGTAGTTTGGCCCGTTGGAAAGCTGCCGACGCCAGCAAATCTAATCTGTGGGGTTGGAAAAAGACCTATTACAAGGAACGTAGTAAGCATGCCCATGAGGTGTATCGAGCAGTTGTCGATCTTACTGGTCATCCATTGCCTTCAATAGAAGATGTCCGGGAAGCCATCGGATTCAGCTCAACTCCGGAATGGATGCAACCTATCGTTACACCAATTTCAGGACTCTATCCGACATGCGACGACGTGCGTGCTGCCTTCATACTTTGCCTAATGTACTCGGGTTGGAATATCAGCACATTGGTCACGTTGAAAGTTGATGGGCGCTTCGTCGAAACCCACCCAACCAACTCAGGCTACCACGTCGCGCATGGTTTCAAAAATCGCGGCCAATCCGAACAGTACTGTATTGGTCGAAACAAACGTCTCGATGCGCCGGGTACCATTCTTCGAACGCTGGTTGAAAGAACACGTCCTCTGCGAGAACTGGTCAAGAAACAGTTGGTGGGATTAGAAACTCAGCTTGCCGATGGGGCCGCTTCAGTTGAAGAAGTAAACAGCCTTCTAGAACAGTGCAAAACACTCAAAGAGCGCGCACGATCACCGTGGCTCTACGCAGACCCCCACGGCTTCGCAGTTGTACATATCAACTCAGACAACCTGAATTACAGAAGATCATACAAATCCCAGGGCACGTACCTGGCTAATTTTATCCGAACCATCAACCTTCATCAACCAGCCGACAGGCAAATTAGAGAAAGTATCGCGCCCGGCGATTTGCGGGACAGCTATGTGGGTTTCACCTATGAGTTCAGTAATTACAGCGTCTTGACGGCCCAAATTGCTGCTGGCCATAAATCTGTTGGAACAACACAAGACTACTTGCGACACAAGAGGTGGAAAGCCCACTCTGCCAAGACGATCCAGAAATTCCAGACCTTCATGTTCCGAGAAATTGGCGAGCGCAAATCTGTGGATGCCACCATTTTGCGCGCGCACATGGAATGGGGAGACGTGACCGACGAAGAACGTGTCCGCCTCTCAGAATTTCGCAAAAATCGCAGTCGCATAGGTGTCGGTTGCAAAGATCCCAATTCCCCTCCTCAATCGATGGCGCGCAACCACAAAGGGGGAGGATGTCGCATTCAGCGTTGTACGCTATGCCCCCAAAACGCCATATTGTTGCCAGATAGCTACGACGGTATCGCAATGCGTGTCGCCGAACTTGAATTCTTGCGACACAGCATCCCTGTAACGTCATGGGTAAATTCGCAATTTCCTCTGGAACTGGAAAATGCCGAATCTGCCCTCGAACTTTATGACCCACAGCGCGTGCAAGGGCGTCTCGCGCACTGGCGGAGAGAAATACAAGAAGGGCACCACAAACCAATTCTTTTGGACGGAACTTACTGAAATGAGTCTTTCGGCTGCATCGACGATCACGACTCGTGATGAGTTGCGCACTGCTGCTCTACTGGATACACGGCCCGAGCAGGTGCAGCTCATGGCACCTGATGAACTGGCATCCTTGCAGTTTAGGCTCGGCTATGGCGATAGGTATGGCATTTGGTCTACTCCGCGTGAATGGATGCCGGCGGGAAGCCGAAAGAAATCCCTACTTCATGTTGATTTCCGCAAGAGACTAAGTTTTTTGGGTGTCGCCGATCAGCAAATTGACGACGCTGTCTTGTACTGCGCGAGATATGCTGTGCTACTTGCCTTGTTTCCTCTTGCTAGAGGCCGTAGGACTGGTAACAGACTCCTTAAAAGCAGCAGTATTGCCTCGACCGTTTACCGCAATCTTCCCCCTCTTGTTGCAATGAGCTTTGCTCAGAAAAGTGGGAATAGCAACGGTCTTTACGTCAAAGCTCTTAGAGAGGAGGATTTCCAAACCTTCTCCGATTCGCAACAGAAATATTTTAAATTTGAAATGGCTCGTATGCACAAGTTCTGTGATCGCGAGCTATGGCGGGACCGCCCTAGTATCGGAAGAGATTCGGAAGAGATAAGTTTCACGCCTGACGTTGCCGGTCAAGACATTCGCCCAAAAAAGGAATCTAAGACAGACCAATACAAGCCTCTGCCAGACGAATGGGTTGCTGATGCTGGCTGGCGAATACTCTGGTTTGTGCAGAATATCGGGCCGAATCTCCTAATTCTAGGTCGGCATTTAGCACAAATTGTTCATGACCATCCTCACTTGGGTTCAGGTGTCACCGCCGAAGCTATTCGACAAAAAAGAAGACGTCTTGGACTACGCTGCATGGCCGCACATCGTTGGATCGACCAGCATGGCCACGAGATTGTTCAACTGCCTTTTTCATTGACGGTGCGCGTTGGAGCCAACACTCCGGCGCTGGAACCGGGGCAATGGCCACCAACTCACGTGCCTCATATCCTTAAACTAATGGAACTATTGCAGTATGCCCACCTCTTCGCCGCACTACTGGCGGTCGGTAGCCGCATTTCGGAAATGCTTTCCATCGTTACGGGTGCCATTACTCGCTCTTCCGACGGCACGCCCTACGCCAACGGACTCACCTTTAAGCTCAGCCAAATGCTTGATGGTGAGGAACGGGACTGGCCTCTGCCCGATGTCGTGCTTAAAGCAATTGAACAGCAGGAGACACTGCGAAAAGTTCTTACTGATATCGGCTTCTGGAGCATGGACCCGAACGACAATCGATCCAGCCCCAAAGCCCATCTCTGGGCTTCATATGGAACAACGGACGAATTGAGTACCACAACGGTAAACGCAAATTTACGTACACTGATTGAAAGCTTTGGTCTGCCAATGGATCCGGACGAGCAAATGCTCTCTACGCACCGCTTCAGGAAGACAATCTCCCGTCTTGTCGCTTTGGCCGTTACCGGCGCACCAAAAGTCCTTATGGACCTACTCGGTCACAAGTCGATAGAAATGACCCTGTACTACATCTTGGCCGATCCCGACATCGCGGCTGAGGTCAAGCGAGTGAGCGAAGAGTTGATCATCATGCGAGCAACAACCGCAATCGAAAACATTAACGACTATGGTGGGAGCGCGGCAAAAACCATTAAGCGCATGAAAGAAAAAGAACGCCATAGGCTCGGAAAAGAGCTTGGTGCCGATGACGTTCGGGGGCTAGCGGAAATTCTGACGATGAATGGACAAGCTTGGGAGTTGGCGCGTCCAGGAGTCATCTGCACAAAATTGCCCGGAACCTATGGTGAATGCGCCAAGAAGGCGGGGCACCCTGAACCATCGCATTGCGGTTCCGACTGTGATCATCGATTGGAAGAAGCCTTCTTGCGTGCTGATGTTGATGGAGCCATTGCCGATTCTATTCGCCACTATGAAACTGAACGCGACGCCGACAACGGTCTGATGCAGGACTTCTGGGCTGGCCAGATATTGACACACCTGAAACGCTTCGACGACCTCAAGAATAAGTGGTCCTCGCACCCATCAGTTCAAGAGATTGCTATATTTGGGAAGAAGAGTGCATGACGGAGAAACTCCCAGCGGGATTGATCGAACATGCTAAGCAGCGCACGTTGGCAGTCGTCAGAAAACTGCGTGACGCACAAAAGACGATCGAGGCAGAGATTGATGCCAATGAAGGAATATACCCATACAACGGTGGCAAACTAAGTCAGGCTGAGTTGTGTCGTCGGGCCAAAATCAGCCAGGTCACTTTATCTACTCCCGCACACCGACACACCACTAAGAAGATGGTCGACGAATGGCTGGTACGCATCCGGACCACATCAATTACTGGAAGCAAGAGCGTTCGTCGAGCAGTCACGGATCGTGCTGAAGATTGGAAGCGTCAACATAAAGCTATCGCGGAAAATTACCGCCTCGCGGAACTGGAAATGCTCGATATGCGGCGCGAACTCAAAAAGTTGCGCGCAGAAAATGGCGCACTTCGGGAATTTCTGGAGAAGTCAGGCTCAGAAAAGGTGGTGGCACTTCATAAGTGGAAAGAGGACAGTCCACCAATAAACTAGCTGGTCGCCAGAAGATGAAATTGCCGTTTTGGCGCTCTAACCAACGGTTCAATGCGGTGCTCATGCTAAACATAGTCGCTAGTTAACTAGAGTTCAGCTTCTTTCATTAACTTTGACATGGAAATATCCATCGCATTTGCCAGTCGCGCAAGGGTAAGAATCGCAACATTGTTATCCCCACGTTCTACCCTACCTACGTAACTACGATCAACTTCAGCCAATAGAGCTAACCTTTCCTGAGAAATATTTCGCTCAAGGCGAATTCGTTTTATAGCCCCGCCAAGGGCTAAAAGAACAGGATCTTGTCGATTTCTTGAGAGATTTGGCATTGTCAGCATCATTACGTTATGATGCCTAACGAGCCACGGTACATGTACCGCACGCTACTGAATTGCACAATTCTGACGAGAATTAGTACTGGATACTCAAGGGACTGATATGTGGAAAGCTGGAATGCTGGGTTTGATGTTGTTGCTATCTGGCTGTGCAACGTCGACGGGACTTATACCGGCGATGCCGGAAGAATTGAAGAAAAGCAATAAAGATATCGAGTCGGTGTGGGGCGAATGGAAGGCCTCCTATGTAAAAACTGAGGACAATCGCAAAAAAAATGAACCCAATGCAGAATACATTCCTATGAATATTAAGGAGATGGCCAAGCAGCAACAGAATATATACGGAGTAATAGATCTTACGGCCAACACCATTACTTCTGAACTCGCAGGTTATTGTGTCAGCCATGGCGGAGTCTCAACTGTGGCGACATGTATTCCACGGAATTTATACATCCAATGCGCGGATGAACAAAAGAGCAGAGTACAAACCCCTGCCATGCTAGGCCAAAATTCAATAGACTATTTAGATGTCACACGCTACTTCATTTGCCGTAAGGGAAATATAACTACGTTAGAAGTTGTCGTTGGTCGCGGTACATTTCACGGCTCGGGATTATTTGTTCGAACAGAGTCGCCACAACAACGAGCCAAGGATCGTGCGTTGGCTGTTTATGACATGGACGACTACCATCAACTCAAAAATCCTGCGACTTTGGAACATCGAAAACTCTATGAACTAGTCTCTCGTTTTGAGAAAAAAGATGATCCGGAAAATCTATTACCTGCAGCTAGAGAACAATTGAGTCAATTGACACAAGAGAATATCGCGGCAAACAAGGCTTCAAAGGCTGCCGCAGAAGCCGCTGCAGTCGCGGCAAATCAAATGAAACGCAAAAGCTTTCTGGAAATCGTCAATGTGGGTTCATTGGTGTGTCGCTCGGTTAGCGCTAGTGTAGATATTCCAACAGAATTAGTGATTGCGGGGCAGCCTCAAACAAAACGCGCTCAGGGCAAGGCTAAAATCACAGGATATGTCAACCAAAGACTCAATCATAAGTTGCAAATTCAAATTTCTGCGATTCACTTCCTGTGGCTTGATGATAACTTGAATTCCCATGAGCAAGAATTGAACTCGCTGGATTATTATCAAGGCAACTCGGTCCTACGAGTGAATGGATCGATTTGGGATAATGAAAACGATTGGGAGTTCTGCGAACAATGAATATCACGGATGCGCTCTAGTGCTACTGGCACGACGTTCGGGTGGCTTTCTCTCTTGTGGATTAGGAATCAGATGATGCAGTTTGAATACTATTTCTCAAACGCACTAAATGCATTCTTCAAAATCAATAGTGACTGTGATGTTCGTGATTGGGTTGCAACGCTCTCATACGACGACCTATGCAACTTAAAGACACAAATCGAGGCCTTTGTTAGTCCGTTACCAACAAGATTTTCGAGCAGCGAAGGAATCGATTCAAACTATCTTGCTTTTGCTGCCGAATCACAGAAACGACGGAAACGGGTCGGCAAACTTTCGTGGGAGAAAAGAGAACGAGTATTGCTGGAAATTTCGCAGTACATAATTCTTGAGATGGATGACAGGCGTCTTCGTATCAGGGCGCTAGAGGCGGATGCCCAAATAGTATTGGGAAGTGCAACAAAGGCAAGAAAATGGATGACACAGAACAATACTACTCTCTGTGGCTCACCAATATCTATGCTGAATACGAAAAATGGCGCAGAGGAGGTAAGGAAGGTTCTTGCATCCATCGCTTACGGAGGAGCCATATGAGCTGTTGGCAGATATCTAGCGTTGACGGCGCAGCCCGCAGGCCCCAATAGGGGATTTATGCTACCTAGAGTCGTCGTCCAAAAACCGACGCCCATGGTCAGATCAAATTCACTAGCTGACAAGATGGCCAAGACGTGAAGGCCCGAACGTCCTATGGCGCGCGGAACGTCCGGTGCACCTTCCAGGTTCCACGTCGCGAACTGAGCTCGAAGTCGTCGCAGAAGGCGCGTTGATCTAAGTCGTCAGAGGCAGCCGAGGTCGCGAGCTCGAATCCAGACGGATCAATCCAATGCACTGCTTCCCGGGACCGGACGGGCACCACGCTATAGGGCGTTCGTTGACCGCTAGTGCCTGTTAATCTGACCTCAATAGGGGGTGCTTGAGCGGGGCCTTCTGGACGAGTCGCCAGACTACGCTGCCACCTGAGAAAATGCTGAGGGTCAATCCAGTCGTCAGCGCCAATGTCGTCAAACTCGCTCCTCATCCACGATTTGAATTCGTGTTGGCGCTGCGCAGCCTCGCTACGCGTGCCTGCCAAGCCCTGTGCAAGGGCAAAAGCGACAAAGGGCTCAAGCGTGCCCCATCGCAGCAGTTCACGTGCCCAGAATCCGAACCAAGGAAGCCCGCTGGTTTCGCGCCATTCATCGAGTGACGGCACTACCAATGGATTGTTGGCGCCGTCCGTCCATGCCTGCGCGACTACTGCCCCAATTGCCACGCCGAGCCGAAACTCAAAGTTGTCCGCCACGAAGCGTTGCCAGGCCCGCAAATCGGCCGGCTCGGGTGATGGCGCTTCTGCGCCCTACAACCACCACGCTAGTGCTCTGCGCCAGTTGTGCAATAAGGCGGCGTCCGTCTCGGTGTCTCGTACCCGAAATCCGAAACCTCGGTCCGTGGCTACAAGCTCGCAAATGCTCTCGAACACAGCGAGCCGTTGCACCTTGGTGCTACTTCCATAGCCGAAAGACCGTTCGATGATCTGCTGGATGCGCGGCGCTATCGTTTCGAAACGGCGACCCACATGTGGAGAGAAGCCGTACTGATAAAGGCGACGGCGCTCTGCGGGTTCGGAGTACACCGTTTCAATCACACCTTGACCGCGGCGAATAAATGCTCGCTCGAGCCACTGCTCCTGCACTGATGCCACTCTGCTAAAGGTACGTTGCCACAATCTGATAAGAAGCCCTTCAGCTTCGGCGGGTGTCAATTCGCGATCTTCAACTGCGGCCAACTCTTCGAGTGCCGTCAGCAAAACCCCATCGAGCTCGTCTAGACTGTCCGCGAGTCGCGCAAGTGGTGTGTTTAGCGCTGCTCCCGCATCGTTGGTAATGCTCCCAGGGCTCGTAACCTCAAGCCAGCGCAGAAACGCCTCGCCGCGCACCCCGTATAGCGTGGCTACCCGATCAGCGATAGTTTGCAATAGGAGCGAGAGAGGGCTCGCTACGGCGGTTCCCGGCTGAATTTCCGCGCGTAAGGACGCGAGCAGCCTGGCGTAGTCGTTCCGCATCTCACGTATCTGAGCACGCTGCGTGGGTAGTTGCGTTGGCGCCGTTGATGGCGGCTGCATTGGGAGCGCCACGAGCGTCATGCCCTCCATGCCGCGGGTGGCCCCGGGCCTTCCCGCGCGACCTGCCAGGTTACGAAACTCAGCCGTCGATAGTGGCGTCACCTCTGACCGCATCCTGTCTTGATCGAACGAACGGCGCTTCAGGGAAGTGACAAAAATTATATCGAACGGCAGGTTTACTCCTTCAGTCAGGGTCGCAGTCGCGACTGTGACGGGACATATCCGTCGATCAATCAGTTCGGTCATCAGGCGGCGCAGCCTTTGCGGCATCTGTCCATGGCTGGTCGCGATGCCGCAGTCAAGCAACGCGACCTCGTAGGAATCCTCGCCACAATAGTCCACGCATATTGCTCTTGCCTCGTCGTAGCGAGAGCGCAACGTGGGATCGGCGGGTGGTTCGAAACGGCGTGCAGGTGCCCAGGCCGGCAAGTCCAGAGCCTCCTTGAACCACCGCATGGTCTGCTCAGGCTGTTGTGCGATGGAAATGAGCACTCGGCGATCTCCATCGATTAGATGCAGTGCTGTCCATAGCACATTGAGTTCGTTGAAGCGATGTACGCTGGCGCGCATTGTCGCGGGCAGTCGCGGCATGCCCGGTGTAAGCAGTGGGAGGTATACGGACTCTTCGCGTCCGGACACCTGCAGCGCCTCGCCGTTCATCAAGTCCAACGATATCCTTCCCGCACCGTTTGGCGTCGCCTCAAGCGCGCCGATGACTTGCCTTGTACTACGGTAGTTCGTTCCGATTGGCTCAGCGTTCATATCTCCTTCGATCCAACGAGCAACCGGAAGCGCAGCGCCTCCTGCCACCGCTGTCAGCGCGATTCGCGCAATGGTGGGGCAACGTGCCAGCAGACGAGAAACAAAGGCCTCTAGCCGGAGGGCGCGACTCCTGTGTTCCGCGAAATCTGCGCGGGCTCGATCATTGTCTTCGGCGACCACCTGATGTGCCTCATCCACGATCAACAGCCGCAAGCGGGCCAACAACAGCGGGCCAACGTACCGCATCAAGGCGTCGGCCTTTTCCACCGTCGCGATCAGCACTGTCGGCCGTTCAGCATTTAGCCAGTAATCGGTGATACCCCAGTCCGCGCCCCCGTACAAACCGGTGACGATCACGTCGCGTCCAAGTTCGCTGGTCAGCTTCGCCTCGACCTCGCCAGCAAGAGCACGAGACGGAACCAAGTACAGTGCAAGCAGCCCCTGAACATCATCTGGTGCGAGGAGCAATTCCTTTATTAGTGCAAGGTTGGCGACAAGCGTTTTACCCGAGCCGGTGGGTGTACACAGTGCGAAGGACGAGGATTCAAGCAGGCGGCCTAGCCCGTGAATCTGCGAAGCCCACAGAATGCCGCGCCCTCGACTGAATTGGTCACGCGCAAACCGAAAAAGACGCTGCTCGCGAGCTGAATTGATTTGCGACATTTGCCTGATTGGCCCGTAGATGCTCGCTGCTTCGTAGCCATCGGCTACTGCACGCAACAGTGAAACAAGCAACGACACGTCATCACTGAACATGCGTGTCGCAGTGTTATCGAGTGCACGCAGCTTTATCAGCCCACGATCTAGACGACCGTTATTGCCCTGTCGCAGCGCTCCCGCGATGAGTCCAATGCAGCGCACTAACTCAACAGTGAAGTACCACTCCAGGCTCCCACGGGTGTCCTGCGCTAACAGTCGAACTGTCGTGTTCCTGTCGGTTAGCTCCAGATGTTCGCTCCAAAAGGAGATTACTTCGCTGATGACACCATCGAAATCGGCCTTGAGAAACTTGGAATACAGTCGTGTTCCTGCGTCGGGCGATGCCATCTGGCTAAGTAGTCCATGGGCCATGGCTGGCAGTCCGCCCAACTGAAATGCCGCCGCCGCAAGGAGTTCTAGCGGAGCGATGCTTCGTAGCGGATCGCTTGCCCTCGACAGCCATTCAAGAAGCTCGGCGGCCCGTCGGTAGCAGTCCTTGGTTTCAGGTGTGTCCTGACCTAATACCTTGCGAAAAATCTCCCCGGCATGCATAAGCCTTCTCGCATCGGCGAATTGCTTCCGGGATTCGCTTTCGCGCCAGCGAATCGGCGGCACCTGCCAACTCACTTGCAGTCCACGCACGAATGCCCTTGCCTGATTGGGCGTTAGGCGGTTCTCACTGGCAAGTTCGCGATGGAGTCGCTTCGCCAGCTCGACCCGTTGAGCATCGAAGTCGGCCATTAGTTAGCTGCCCCTCCACAGAGAGGCATAGAGCTCTTCAATCAGGCCCTCGCCATTGGACAGAATCAACTCAACAACCTGCAGGTCGTGCGTTGCTGTGTACTCGGCTGGCTTTTTTTCCCAGTCGATTAACGATGTCGCATCTTCTCTGTCAGCATATCCGTTACCGCAGATGAGGACCAAGTTGGTTCTCGGCATCGTCTGTCCGCTCGCGACCAGCAGTGCTCGATCGAGAGACAAGATTGCAGCCGACCAGCCCTCAGGGTCTCGATCCTCCAAAAGCCTCTGCAGCTGGCGCAATCCGTGCGGGATTTCGGTATCTACGTTCAGTTGATCCCAAATCCCACCGGAGCGCACCTCGTTGCCATCGTCATCCTCCATCTTTTTTCCGAGCAGCAAGGTATCGATGGTCGCTTGGGTCAAAGACTTGCGCCACTTTGCCTCTCCGGCCAAGTACCGGATAACTTGTCCATGTTCATCAAGAGCAATGGCCACGAAGTCAGTGCCGAACCGACCAAACACTGCCCGCGCGCGCGCCGGATCTCGAGCCAACGCGAATAAATAGCGTTCGACATCTTCGTGGTGCCGAAAAAGGAAGATCGGCACCGTCCATTCATGATCACCCACGAACTCGTAATGCTCAGTCAGCATACCTGCCATGACTTCGCCAAACAGCCCGCGTTTGGCCGTAGAGGGCAGGCAGTCCGGATACTCAGCGTGCGCGCCAGGAGCGCTTGCGTCGGGATGAAGATCGATGCCGATTTGCTCGTGAAAATACTCCCTAGCGTCCAAATGCGCTGACTCAAAGTAGGGCTTGAATGCCTCCACCAGTTCATCATCACTCTCGCCAGACTGTTCCAGCAGTAGGTGCCCGTAGTCGCCCCTTACCGTGGGATAAGCCGTTAACCAGCCTTCGAGAGCATCCCCCGGCACTTTGCAATTATGCATAAGTCCTAGCCTCCCATATAGCAGCAGTCGCCAATGCGCAACCTGATACTGAATAGTAACAGGTCTTGTGTGGGGGGCCGCCCGAAGTCGATCGGCGTGAGTTCGCAGTCTGACACCGGCGGGCCACTAGCGCCGCAAAGCGGTCACGGCCTAACAAAACAACTGGAACGGCTCCACCTCCAATTGATCGAACTTGCGTCGACAAGTCCTTCTTCAAAATGCAAGGCTTCCCAAAACCTCAATTCAGCACTATCGGCAAATCGCCATTGTCTCCGCCGTAAACATCCAACAGCGCATAAAATACGCATCTGCTCAAACTTCACCTGCTCAACTCTATGCATGATCGCACGTCCACGCAAGTTGCCATTATCGGCGGGGGGCCGGCTGGGCTGATGGCAGCCGAGGTGCTCAGCCTTTCGGGAGTGCAAGTAGATGTATACGACGCTATGCCATCGCTCGGACGCAAGTTCTTATTGGCTGGCATCGGAGGTTTGAATATCACCCATAGTGAAGCCTACGACGCGTTCTGTGCCCGCTATGGTGAACGCCAACCGCAGATACGGCCACTGCTCGACCGGCTACCACCGAGCGCCTTACGTTCATGGGTACACGGGCTAGGTATTAATACCTTCGTCGGCAGCTCTGGCAGAGTATTCCCCTTGCAGATGAAATCCGCGCCACTTCTGCGAGCTTGGCTGCATCGCCTTCGCAGCGCCGGCGTACGCCTGCACGTGCGTCATCGTTGGCTAGGCTGGAATGACGATGGATCGTTACGGCTCGCCGGTCCAAGTGGTGAAATTACGATCAAGCCGCAGGCAACAGTTTTAGCTTTGGGTGGTGCCAGTTGGCCACAACTGGGATCAGATGGAGCTTGGGTGCCCTGGTTACAAACTCGAGGCGTAGAGATCGTGCCACTGCAGAGCGCGAATTGCGGGTTCGAGGTGGAGTGGAGTACACATCTGCGCAAAAAATTTGCCGGCGCGCTACTCAAATCAGTAGCGCTAACATTTACCGATACAAGGGGTCGTACCGAGCGGCGGCAAGGCGAACTGGTGATTAGCGAGCATGGCGTGGAAGGCAGCTTGATTTACGCGTTTTCGCAACGGTTGCGCGAACAATTGAATACGAATGGTAGCGCCACCTTCACGCTGGATTTGGCACCCGGACGCAATGCTGAGCGAGTACTGTCCGAAGTCAGTCATCCGCGTGGATCCAGATCGATATCCAGCCATTTGCATAGCCGTGTCGGCATTACCGGCGTCAAGACGGCCTTGCTGCATGAAGTACTCAGTAAGAAGCAATTCGCCGATGCGGCCACTTTGGCAGCAACTATCAAGGCCTTGCCAATCACCGTGCGCGCTACCCGCCCCATCGCAGAGGCGATTAGTACCGCCGGCGGCGTAAGCTTTGATAGCCTCAACCAAAACCTTATGCTTACTGCTCTGCCCGGCGTTTTTGTTGCCGGAGAAATGGTCGATTGGGAGGCACCTACCGGCGGATATCTGCTCACTGCTTGCTTCGCCACTGGTCTATGCGCAGGGCTAGGCGTGCGTGACTGGCTAAATCACCGCCATCCATCCAACAATTTCGCTTTATCCGGCCAATAAAATCAGACTGAATGGCCAACAGTGCAAGCATTCGTTGCACAAATTCAGACCCTGCAAATAGTCCAACAAGCTGTTGGATATTTATTTATTGACAACAGAACGAACGTTCTCCAGAATGCCGTGGCGCAGATGAAAGGAAACTTGCGAGGCACTGATGACCAATTCGTTGGCAATAACTCGCACACCTTATTAGCTCTAGTAATTCGGACCGGTGTAGCCGGAATATAAATTTCCACCCTATTAAAACATGCCAATATTTTCAGAGTCGCTTAATGTGGTTCGGGCAGTAGAAGCTCATTTGGTCTCAGAAACTGACAGCAGCATTCCGCTGTATAACTATCTCAAGCGGCTTACATGGTTACCAGCTAAGTTTCTTAAGATGGGTGTTGCCGAAAAGACAAAGGGAGCTTCTGTCTGGGCATTCCTGTCGTTTGTATTCATGATGCTGGGGGCCTGGCTCATTAACAATTCTGGCATTGCAAAAACAGAAGCCGCCAGCGCTGTAATGTTGGCGGCAATGATTATCCCAATGTTTCTTGTTACCTTTGCGATGCCAAGTATGTATGGCGATAGTGGCGTTAACGTAAATACCGTTACATTCACAGTTCAGTATTTGAAAGAACGGGGCTTTACAACCATTAAAGACATTGAGCTTCTTAAAAAATCTGTGAAACTCTTTGATGATCGTGCTCGCTCGCGCGTGAATGTTCTCAAATGGTTAGTGGGGCTTCTATGGGCTGGCTTCATGTACACCGTATCAAAGGGTTTTGAACAATCAATGGCGACTCCTGCTCAGCTAATGTCCTACACTTTCATGTCTGCTTCGCTTCTTATGCCCGTCATCGCCGCTTACCTGTGTGTTTGGGGCTATGACGCTGCCCTAGATAAACTGTTTCGAGCCATTGAGTTTGGTTGCAACGATTTGTGCCACCTACTGGATGCACAATCCAGTCATGGCTGACCAGCAGTTCCGTTAAATGATATGCGTTCAAGAGTAGTTGCCCCCGCATTAAAATTGGACTGCCTGCGCACAACGCAGGACCAAATGTTCAATTTTCTGGAATATGCAGCCTGAAATTCATCAGTGAGGTGCTGGTGGCAAACCGTGAAGAAACGCATTGCTTTTCCAACCGCTATCCATAGGCACTACGCTATGGAAAAAAGCATCGCTGACTTCATCTGATACATCAATCAGCGCCTGCAGGAGTTTCAAATTCATCATTTGCATCGCATTGAGATTATCTTTAGCTTTTAGTAACTCAGGCATCGAATTTTCTTCGATAAAGACAAAGTACTTCCCGAGAAAACCGGTGACTATGTCTGACAGCTGAATCCCTACTTCTTTCTTCGAGTCAGAAAATCTGTAACTGACCACTCGTCCCCCATCCACCAAACGGGTGTTACTCAATATCTTCTCCACTATCGTTTCCTTATCGAAGATATGTACGGAGTTTTTGAAGAGATATATGGGATGGAGGAAAAAAGCATGGAAATTATCAATCAGCACACCTTCCTCTTCGTCCACCAAAAACTTGAGTTCAGTAAGGCGCTGAGCCTTACGGATAAGCTCCTTCAGTAATAATGCGGGAACATTAGATGCCTCTGGACTGTTCTGATTAAGAAAGTTTTCGACCTCACCCAAAAAATCGCGTGTCTGCGTCCTATCGATGTCGGGGTACCCGTAGCTTTTCAATAAGCTTAGAAATTGCGCGGTGTCACAAACCACAATCCTGTAGAGCTCATGTTTCATTTCTCGGTGGTAGGGACGATAAGCCTCAAAGGCATCATCGGCAACGATGGACTCGACTATATCTAGGATGGACCAATAGAGAATGTTGATATTCGAGTAGTGGATGTAAATGCCCCGATTGAGCAGCCAGGTTAAAACGATGCCCATCTTTGGGGATGCCAATATTTCCTCAAAGCTACCGACCGCGACATGTTTTAGTTTGATTTCAGTGGCAGACTTTTGTATTCGCAATTCGTCGCGCAATGCTGTGATATCACCAATTTCCTGGCCTTCCCTGAGGACAATGCCGCCAATCACGAAATTATCGTGCTTGGACACATTGAGGCCAGTTTCAGTCAAATACAACTTCCGAATATTGTTAGTTTCATCGTAGTAGAAGACAAATTTATCGTCTGCACCGTGCGTAAATTGCGTCAGTCCTTCTCGCAGGGTGTTGACATCAAGTTCCGCTATCACAATTCGGCAGCCCCATCACTAATCAAGTGCAGAGCAAGTTTCATTTGAGGCGACGTTTGAAGTCTCTCGGTTTCCAATTCGCGGCAGAACTGAGACAATTCATCGAGAACGCCTTCCATTTCGTCAGCGAAAACGAAGATGTTTGTCAGAAAGTATTTAGGAAGCGCTGAATCTCCCTTAGAGTTTACTGGATATCGAAAGGAATACGAGCCTGGATCTATGTCATCAATCTTGCTCGCGAGTGTAGTAATCTGTCGTTGCAGATCTCCAGATTGAACCAGAGGGCGAGAACTTGAAGTTTGCAGCACGGGTGCACTCATTTCAAGAAGACGCATGAGAGAGTGTTCTCGCCACAAGCGAGGCAGTGCACGAACTAGTTCATTATCGTTAATGGATAACACTGCCGCGCGATACACCATGGCCTTTAGATATAGTTCAAACGAATGGCGGTAGAGAAACAAGATTGGGAGCGCACCATGGTCTATCGTTCCCACTCCCCTTTGCTCTCTGAATGAAACCAGATTCATTGCCGCATACCTATAGCTTGCAGCATAATCAACGATCTCATTTGCAGAATGAGTCTTCCAATTTATGAGCGCATTTCCATACGTACCACTTGGGGCTGAAAATATCTCAAAGATCGGCATGGTTTTGGCTTCACCACCTATCGTCGGTAGACTGTAACCGAATCAATCTTCATATGCTGTACCCGTAAGTAGCAGGGTCGAAAGTTCCGGAATTGACGACCTAACAGCACTAACTTCCGCGACGTAGCGTCTTGGTTCCGCATATGGGATTGCCACGCCATAGGCAGAAGTATCCAATTTCTCTGGGCGCATCTCAAAGCAAGCCAAACCTGCTGCCAGAGTCATAAGCTTGCTGGATAGGGGCGTGACCCACAATCGACAGCCACCGAGTATAGAAAGACTTTGTTGATAGCGCTGCATCGCACCCAGCAACTGACGATATGCCTCAAATGGATTCGACTCATGTGCAAGAAGAATGTTGGAAGGAGGAGTGCGGCGCGCATCGAATAATTGCCGTCTGAATTGCACCAATAGATCATCGGCCCGGCGCGGATTCCGTGAAGGATGTGGCAATATCGGACATATTTCTGCATCTTCCAGAATATTCGCAAGCGCGGCTATTTTTTCGAATTGACCAGTTCGATTTTCACCAAGCATTGGAAACCACACTAACGGCCAATCCTGGACGCTCTCAGCATTTAATGCCCCTCCAAACCCCGGAATCAATACTAACTCTTCACTTGGATCCTCAGATTTAATTTGGCTATCTAGCGCTGCGTCCTCAGCAACGAGTATCTGGAAATTTACACCTCCTGCAGCCAGCGAAGCCTGATTAGACTTATCAGATACCAAGCTCGAAAGAATCCCAGTCATCAGTGATAAGTAAACTATTCGGGGCAGGGAGCTAACGTCTAGAATGATGTCTGTGTGATCTGGAATACATTCCAATACCTGCTTCGTACCGGTGAGTAATGCACTAGTAGCGCGAATTTCCTCACCTCCTTCACTCCTTCCACCAAGCACAATTTCCTTCACCTCACCAATATTTTTGAAAATATCATGAAGTGCTTGGGTGTTTTCGGTCGTTAACGATTGGAGCTCTTCGCTGAGCTCATATCCTTGAAAGCCCACAAGGAGCAGAGTCGCCTGCTCAATCTCATAGCCACCTTTTTCGACTGCATTTCTGAATTGCTCTAACACAGAACGCACGCGTACATCAAAACCACGCCCAGCGATATACAAGACTCTGGATCGGCGCCCAACAAAAAGGGAATCCCAAAGATCAAATACTTCGTTCTTACGCCTATATACGTAATGGTCCCAGAGCATAGTTAGTCGATTTCTAGACGCCGTTTACGTGAAAATGATGGTCCTCTTTGCATCCATCCAATCATATCTTCAATATCTACGTCTTGCCATCCACCATAACCCAGAGGCAATCCATTTAGAGCACACAGTGTTCGATTCAAGTTGAATACCAATCCTGATTCACGTGAATTACTGGAGGCACTTTCTTTCGTCGTAAACAAATTTTCAGCAACGCATTCGCAAAGAACTCGATGGAGTATTCGCCCAGAATCTCCATATGAGCGACCGTCTTCAAGCGCATCAATATCCCCCTTTGTTAGCCGAACGCCCGTCACCCCAGGGGCATACGGCGCATTTGGCAAAAATGTTCTTTCACGGCAATAGCTGGCGATCCCGTCAATCAACTGCTGTGCGCGCGTGCCCTCTGTGTGAGATTTTGGTATAAAACTTCGTTTATGCTTGGCGGCATCTACCAGATATTTTTCTTGCTCGATAGGCGACAATACGGTCTCGCGCCTTAATACCTGCTTTGCCTTCAGTCCTTCGTATAGTGCCGCTGCCAGTCCTAATAATTCTTCTACGTTATTGGTGGCAAGACTGCACAAACGTTCAATACCGTAGTAATAGGGGATTTTTAAGTCTTCATGCATGAATATATCTGCAGCGTTATCTTCCTTGCTGCTACCACGCTCGTCCAACTCAGCGGTTGGCAGAGGCGCAAGTTCAAACGTCATTTGGCGCTTGCGGTCCTGTCTCGCAATTTGAATCTGTATTTTGTATAGTTCTCGCAACGAATTTAGACTCGGCTTTGCAGATAACTGCTCTGCTCTCCCAAACCATTCTTCGTATTGAGGATTACTTCGGAATCGATCAGTTTGCTCCTTAAACCGCGCTACACCTCGCTGAACTTGTTCGGAGACTTCGTTTGGCAAAATGTCTGATCGAAGATGTTGCGCAAAAGAACCACTTGGTATCGTGGTCTGCCTATCCATCCTGCGATCAAGAATATTTTGAGCGTATGCCAGAAATTGTTGAGCCCCCTTCCCACTGCCCCATATCTCGTCAATTAAATCCACAGCATGCAAATCGCGACCGGATCGTGCCCCTTGTGACAAGAGCTGTTCTCCCAGCGCAATGCTCCTTTCCGCCAACCAAACAGGCATTGAAGGACGAAGCTCTGTAATCTCTACCGCAAGAAGTTGACGTTGTTGACGACGCAGCTTGTGCAAGTCATCAATCATCAACATCCGCCGTTCTGCAATACGTTTCCCATCTTTTAAGAATCGTACCCCCTGCAACCAGAGTACTCCCTCGAACCTGACATGGGATGGCAATACACCATCTTTGGGCGCAACAATCGCATCAAGATGTGCGTAGACACTTCTCTCCGCTTGTTCAGCCCATGCCGTCAGCTCGGCGGCATTTTCCAGCAATGGAATCATCTTCAAATCACGACAAGTCTCGTCGTAGTCGAGTGATATTCCTGCGAGTGAATCTTGAGGGCTTGTGCCATATAGTGCTGCAAGATTACGCAATGCGCGCAACACGATCCGACAATTCAATAGTGCTCGAAAGAGCCCTTGATCGGCAAAATTCGCTCCCGCGGGCAAATCGGCATAACCTGAGGCACACGAAAGCAATACACCCAGGGTCTGAGGTCCTTCCGTTTCATCAATGATCCCCAGCTCAACCAGACGACGGTAAGCATCTTCCATTGCATCTGACTTCTTGGCATGCCAAAAACTGCGAAGCGCAGCAGGAGTAAAAACTCTAAGCAAGGTTGTCTTTCCTCCGCCTGGAGGGCTTCTAAATACATGGAGTCCTGAATTAAATACCTCGTTTGGAAGGCGCTCGAGAATTTTGGGAGAAAACAATCGAACGAATTCGTTGTCCGATGTGGTTCGTTCTGACATGCGTTCGAGAAATGGATTTGAGTTATATGCCATCAAGCCTCCAAATGACGGCTAACTCGTGGAAACAGTCCTTCAAATTCGTAGCCCTCGGAGCCCCACAGTAAGTATATGGAATTGTTCGGTGAGTTATGTGAAAGCACTAATGGCAATGCACATGCCGCAAACCCACGTTTGATGTCAGATGTGCCGCCAACCTTTGTATGCTTATCATTTGCTCGCGTGTCGTAATATTTTGGATTATCGATCAATGCATCTAGGCTGGGATTAGGTGTAAAGGAAATTGCAGTTTCCGGTTCGAGAATGTTAATTACTCTGACTTGAAGCGGTTTGTATCCTTCTTCTGCCGTGAACCGCTCAGCCCAGTATTCAATATGATTAATTGATTGACGCGTTGCAGTGTATAACACGAGAAATACTTCGTAATGCGAAGGATCAACTAAGTCCCCCAAAGCTAATCGTGCATAAATTTTTGGAATTTTTCCTTTGAAGCATTTCTTCTCGTCATCAAATCGTATGTATGTATTTCCGCTTCCTGAAAAATCATCTAGCAGCCATATAAGATTAAAACGTTGCCGCTCATGCGGATGATTACCTTCCTTCAACGTCTCTTCAAGCCCCTTAATCATATCGGCAGCTTTTGTTTCCCCGAGTTCATAGGCTTGCCATATTTGTTCATTCCCAATTTCACCTCGTGCGGCACGCCTGAGTTCATTGGTGCGCGCACCATCACTCAATCCTAAATATAGGGATTTGATCCTTAGTTCAGTGAAGCGTGGATGCTTGGCAATCTTGGCTACTTTATGCGGCTGGACATCATTCTCTTCTGCAACTATGCGCATCCTCTCCCGAACAATCAAGTCTGGATATGCCGATTGCACCAAGTGAGAAAACTCAGCATCTGAAATAAAAATCAGCTTGCTAAAGATAAACTGAAGAGCCTCGGCACGATCTTGCTCATCAAACTGATTTAGCCAAAGAGCAAGACTTTCAATGAATCGTCGCCCAGGACCGAATCGTTGATAGTGATCGTACTTATGCTCGGCCAGCAGTTGCAAAGCAGGAACATAGGATTGGACCTCTTCGTCTTGCCATTTCATGACTCTGGCCAAGAGCTGTGCGGCGTTCTGACCTTTCATCTCATTCCAGTGCTTGCAGCTGTCGATTAAGCATCGGCATCAAACCGGATTTGGAACCGGTCCCCATCGAGTATGCGAATACGTTCAAGATACCACAGCGTTGCATCAACGTCCCTCTTATGAAAGGGCGCCAATTTCCAGCCACGATCCAGACGGCGAGATGGTGAATCTACACTCAATGAATAACGGTGATCCAGCAAGGCCGCATCATTTCCTGGCCACGCCCCCTGATCTCCCAATGTAAGTACCTCATCGGGAAGAAGACCGAATTTTTGGATAAGATGCACTACCAACTTAGACTTACTAATTCCGTCCGCCAGGATGTCAACGGAGTGTTTGCTTCTAACCATATGTGCCACGTCCAAACCTGCTTGCAATAACGCATCTGCAATTACAAACCACATTCGCTCAGTATCTGTTCCGTCTGGAAATCGTACGCTTATCTGGTATGGTGGATTGCACCTCACATTGGAAATCGGCACGCCAATAGACTTCAATCGATTCACGATTCTCAAAACGTGAAACAAAAATTCACTAGTAGCCGCCTCTGATTCTGATGTTTCTGCACAATTTGTAATCCACCCACCGTTATATAGACCGAGTTGTATCTTCTGCCAAACCGCTTCCGGCAGCCCTTCTCGTAGTCTGTCCCGCATTGATCCACCACGCCCTGATGCGATTGCAATCACTATCCCTGCGTTTGATAAGCGGATCATTTGATCTAGAATCTCTTGGGGTGGCACGGAATCTTTTAACTGCGAAGGGCATAGTGTGCCGTCATAGTCGAACACGATTGCTCGAAATACCCTTTCTTCTACGGAGGAGCGGAATGACTCCAAAGACCTCGTCATTGGACCAGGTTTACTCATTGATGGCCATCGAGCTCCAAGAACTTCATACTTAGCCCGCTCTGCATGATCTGGAATATCTTCAGGTGGGGCGACATGCTCTGGAATATCAACGTAATAGAGGTCTCGACCAAACTGTGGTACTTGGGGGCGCCCTGGATCCTTATTTGAGTGCCGAGCAATATTCGCAACCAGCCCCATTTCCGCCACCAAACCGGCAATGAGATCAGAAGGGGTTGCACCTGCAAGGCACATAGTTGCACAAGGTATTTCTGCAGGAATTAATCCTCGCATCTTTGCCCACAAACCTTCTAGTGAGGGTTCAGTTAGCGCTAGGATGGCGCAGTCTCCAGGTCTATCAGCGAGCCACAGATGGCGCCCATGCGCAAAGGATCGAATATCTGCAAGCTGGCAATAGAGTAGAGCAGCTTCAGAGAGCTTTGATTCCAAGTCTGCCGCAATTGGGCGTAGCCATGGCGAATATGTGATTATCAAGCCGCGTCGTTGAACTGCTTGTTTCGCGAATGAATCATTTCTTTCGAGCCAAGAAGAAATGGATTCTTCCTTGAGATGAAGTTGATCAAAACTACTCGGCAAGTCTTTTGTCGTTCTATCAAGTTCGGCATATGCTCGGGCGACTAACACTGAGTCCATTAGTAGACTATTTGTTGCGAGATACCCGTCTTTTTTTTCTAGCTGAAATATGTTGATGTCGATATCGTTTATCTTGTCAGCGGTATTGGTTAACGGGCTATCCGCGCGATTAGTAAGTAAGTGAATTGCACGGGCACTATGGAGGCGTGCTCGCCGAAGAGCCTCAATAATGTCAGGATTTTTTCCTTCAGCTGATATTAGAAAAACTGGACTCGATGACGCTAAATTTGGATTACAGATAATCTCGAGCGGTGTCGAAGGGCGAGATACGCGTCCTGTGTATGCCTCATGAAGGTTACACAAAAGAGAAGCCACAGTAAAAGAGCCCCCCGAGCCAATTCCGATTATGCTCGAATCACTCGCTCCTTTTATTGCGTTCTTCAACGCCGCCACATCAGCTTCGACAGCTTGTTTATATGTTCCCTCTAAGTCCGTTAATTCGTTCTTGTAATGAGTCATGGAAAGTAAATCAAGATCGTTTGTTATCGTACGGCGCTAATCGTTTCAGTACCGCGAGCTTTGCTGCCAACTGCGCGACGCTTGGTTGTTGTCCGCTTACCCCCCTTTGCAATTAACGCTTCTTTAAGCTCAGATCGAACTTCCATTAGAAGGACGCCAAGCATATTTTTCCCCTTTCCGTTCACCTCACCCCAAGTTCGGTTAACCAAATTATCGACGGTTGCGGCTTCCACCAAACGAGCCTCTCCGGTTGAAAGTAGAAGTTCGCGCAAATCCTCATGCTGAGTGAATTTTGCTCGGAGCACTTGTTTCATGCGTTCATACTTTACTTTTGACCAATTTGATTGAATGTCCCATGAATATAGGCCGTGCGCTGCCATTGCCAACAAGGCAGGGCTTGGGGCGTTCATCAGCCATTCGCGCACACTATCCTTTCGCGCTTTTCCTGCCTGGTAAGCGTGTTCAGTAGTGGGATAAATAGCTCCTTCAAACTCAATTTCTCGCCTATACAAATTACTAAATGCGCCATACGGCTTTTCATTGGCTCGATAAAAACGAATTTCTTTCATGTGCGTGTCCCTGTATTAATGGTTCGTGTATGTTTTCGCAGTTCGGCAACACTTTTTTTGCCGCTTGATTCATGTGGTTTGTCATCCGTTTTAATAGCCAAATTCTCCTCAGTCACATCACTGGATTCCCATGGCAAGAGAACAGCTGATACATCCTCTTGCGACAAGGACGACAACAGCCTGAGAATTGCGGGAATTCCTGATGGCGCGGCAGTGCCACGCATCCATTCTCCAATGGATCGAACTCCGACTCCTGCAATATCAGCAAGATCGCTGTGAGTTAGGCGTTGCCCAGCAACTACTGAAAGACGAAGTTGAATTTGCTTCAGCGTTGCCGAGATGTCTGGTGTGCTTTTACGCATACTAATTACAGTATTATGTAAGTGTAATGTTATTTAACGTAGCTTATATACGCTATTATGTAACATGTAAAGCATTTGTTGGCTTTGCCTATAGAAACAAAAAAGCCCCTTTGGGGCTATTGTAGGCCATGGTACAAATACATACGGGATCGCCATCCATGAAATGGCGTATGTCTCATAAATAAATCATTAGGCCATTTCGTGAATCATATATGAGCCACACAGCATAGACAGGAGCAATTTCATGAAGCGATATGCAGTAGACGCATTAACCCTTCTTGGCGCTTTGATTAAGTCGCGCAGAACTGCGGCAAATATGACGGAGAAGGAATTGGCTACCCGTGCCGGCGTCTCGACCGAGACTCTGAAACAACTCGAACAGGCAGATCCGCTTTGTCCTATTGGTTCTTATTTTGCAGTGGCTGAGGAGCTAAAGATTCATCTTTTTGAAGATGACCAGACCAAGCTGACTTGGCGCCTATTCAGTGTCCAGGAAAAACTCGCATTACTACCCAAGGTGGAAAAACAGATGAGCGAGCCGTTTACGGACGATTTCTAATTCTTCTTATGCTGAAACAACAACCGACACTAGGCATGACCAGCCTTTGCGAATGTTTAATTGCGTCTTCCGTTGAATCTGATCACTCAGTCCGGCAACGTAATCACTCAGTCCGATTATTCTGCGCAGTCGGCTGCTGTGAGTGCATTGCCGACGTATTGCGGTGAGGTTAGCCTTGTTGTTCCATTCCGAATTTGATAGCTTCAACTGGGTTAGCTGCCCTAATAGGGTAATGCTTATGTTCATAAGTCTCGATGAGCTTCACGAGAACTTCCATCTCGTCAGCTGTTTGTGTTCCTTCTTGCGCCTGAAAAATCTTCTCTAGCCGTTTGAAGGCGTTGCGCAAGTCGTCATCATTTCGAATTGGTTTATTATTCATTGACGTTCTCTCCACATAAATCTTGTCATACCCAGCCATGGGCGCAAACAAACCTTACGCACGCGATACCTGCTCTATACTGCATTGAGAAGGCCATTTTATGGAGGCACTGCGAATATCGCCTATTTGTACCTAGCGGTAATTCATGTTGCCATTCTGCCTGCCGCGAAGCAGCCACTCGTGAATGGCTGTTGGCGAAACTGGGCCTGTCATCTTGACTAGATCGCCACCATTGTACGGCGGCATTTATGCCCAAAACCGGCTGACCGTAATTTCCGATGCTCATGATCGTCGGATTGAGTGATTAGATCAAACCGGAATCGCTGATCACGTCCCTCCGGAAAAGGTGATCGCGAGTGGCCGGAATACGCATTTAATGACTAAGAACCAAAATATGATCGATCTGATATGTCGTTAAACACAACAACAAACATATAACTTTACATCCATTGATTTCCTGTAGTCGTTTAATATCCGCGCTGCCATAAGCGTAGATTGGGAAGCACCCACTGGCGGTTATTTGCTCAGTGCGTGTTTTGCCAGCGGCT
>VFSW01001445.1_pt1 | contig 36248 bp, 38 predicted proteins | sample 5358111 | NCBI WGS metagenome assembly VFSW01 (sample SAMN11554181, study PRJNA540505) | mine drainage metagenome | isolation source: sediment from site ElyBrook_90M | place: USA: Ely Copper Mine, Vershire, VT | collected 2017 | reverse complement strand
AACGGCAAACCCTGCGCGAACGGGTTCAAAACCTGATTCCCCACTGTACCCAAGGTGGATTCATTGTCCGCACCGTGGCCGAATCCACCTCCGACAAGGAACTCCGCCATGATCTGGAATACCTGACCCAACTCTGGACCGAATTGCAGGCAGCCTGTCGTCAAGCCACGGCCCCCTACCTTCTGTATCAGGATCTCAGCCTGGGACAGCGGGTCATCCGCGACTTCGTCATGGAGGATACCGACCGGATCATGGTGGATTCCCGGGAAAATCATGCCAAATTAATGGAATTTGCCCAACATTATTGTCCTCAGGCACTTCCCTTCCTGGAGCATTACAGCGGAGCCCGTCCGCTCTTTGATCTCTTCGGCGTGGAAGAAGAAATCGAAAAAGCCCTGTCACGCCGGGTCGACCTGAAATCAGGCGGATACCTGATCATCGACCAAACTGAAGCCATGACCACCATCGACATCAATACCGGAGGCTTCGTGGGGCACCGTAACTTCGATGAAACCGTTTTCAAGACCAACCTCGAAGCCGCCCATGCCGTTGCCCGTCAACTGCGCCTGCGCAATCTGGGGGGAATCATCATCGTCGATTTCATCGACATGGACCTGGAGGAACACCAACAGACCATTCTCGAGGAATTTCGCAAAGCCCTGGCACGGGATCGCACCCGCATCACGGTCAACGGGTTCACTTCCCTGGGCCTGATCGAATTGACCCGGAAACGCACGCGTGAAAGTTTGGCCCATGTGCTGTGCGAACCCTGCCCTTGTTGCAAAGGCAGCGCCCAACTCAAGACTCCCCAGACCGTGTGTTATGAAATCCTGCGCGAAATCGTGCGCGTTGCCCGCCAATACGACGCACGGGAGTTTCGCATCATCGCCCACCCGCTGGTCACCGATCTTTTTCTGGACGAGGAATCCCAGACCCTGGCCAATGTCAGCGACTTCATTGGCAAACCCATTACCCTGCAGACCTCCAATGATCCCAATCAGGAGCAGTACGACGTCATCTTTACATGAGGCGCTGCACCAGCATTTCCAGTGCCCCCACCCCGATCGTCAAGGAAAACTGAAAGAAAAGCATCAGAATGACGGGGCTCAGATCGATACTCCCCAGGGGTCGGATAAACCGCCGCAACACCCTCAAAAAAGGGTGGACCAATCCCTCCACGGCACCCAACAAAGGGCTATAAGGATTGATCCAGCTCAGCACCGCCAACAAAAACACGGCGGCCATCCAGACATACAGAATCTGACGCACCACTTCCACCAGGGCCAGCGCCATGCCCCAGGGCAGAAAATGCCCCACCCCGCCGCCGCCCAATCCAAGAGCAGGCAGACTCAAGCGGGAAAGGAACACGATCAGGTTCAGGAACCAGGCCCAGAACAGGGCGGATCGATCCCGCCCCGGCAAGGCAGTCAACACCGGACGAATCCAGTGCAAGGCAAACTCCGTCAAGGTCACGGCCAGTTTCATGAGCGGGTTGGGACGTTTCGGCACGACCCCTTCCAATAAATAGCGCAATACAGCCATGCTGGCAAGAAAAGTGCCCACCAGATCCACCAGCGACCTACCCCAATCGATCATCAAACCACATCCTCCAGTTCCCGCGAACGCTGAGCCGCCGCTTGTACTGCCTGTTTCAGAACCTGTGCCCAGGCCCCCTCCTCCAGTACCCGCAGCGCGGCTGCCGTGGTTCCCCCCGGAGAGGTAACACGCTGACGCAACCGGGCGGGTGCATCCTTTTCAGAACACGCCAGAAGCGCTGCGCCCCGCACCATTTCCAGTACCAGGGCATGACCCATTTCCGCCGGAAGTTCCAAATCAAGCGCCGCCTGTTGCAGGGTTTCCATCAAATAAAAAACATAGGCCGGACCGCTGCCTGACAAAGCCGTCACCGCATCCATCTGGGATTCCTTGGTCAACCAGTGAACACTTCCCACGGCATGCATCATGGCCTGGACCCGCGCCCGATCCTCTTCGGACACCTCGGGAAGGGCAAAGAGTCCGGTCACCCCGGCTTGAATCAACGCCGGGGTATTGGGCATGGCACGCACCAGATTGAGATGTCCCTTCAGACCGGCGCAGAGGCGTGAGGTCGTCCAGCCCGCCACGATACTGACCAGAAGTGTCGCGCCAGGCAGGGTGGGGAAATGTCCCAGAAGTTCGGTCATCTGCTGGGGCTTGATGGCCAGTACCACCGTGCTGGCCCCCCCCAGATCTGCCGGTACGGTGGAATACACCCGGATTCCCCAGCGGGCACCCAACTGCGCGGCGGTCACCTCATTCACTTCAACCACGGCGATATCGGAAAGCGCCTGACCATGGGACACCAGTCCCCCGATCAGAGCCGCCGCCATGTTGCCCCCGCCCACAAATAGAATACTCATCTTCAATTCTCCCGCCGTCCGAATAAAATCGTTCCCAGTCGCAATAGTGTAGCGCCTTCTTCCAGGGCCAGCGGATAATCTCCCGACATCCCCATGGACAGGGTATCCAGGGCATGGCCCGCCGCACGCAGCCATTCCAGTTGCTGGCGCAGCGCCGCAAAGTGACGACGAGTCGCCTCATCCCCCCCCAGCAATGGGGCCGGCGGCGCCATCAGGCCGCGCAGTATCACGCCCGGCATCTGCGCCACCGCCTCGGCCAATTCCGGGAGTTGAGCCGGACTGACGCCCCCCTTGCTGGCTTCCCCGCTGATATTGACCTGCAGACAAACAGACAGGGGAGTCTGACCTTCTCCCGCCCGAATCTCGGACAGGCGCCGAGCCTGGCCTTCTTCCGTCACGCCATGAACCCAATGGAAATGGGCCGCAATGAGACGGGTTTTATTGCGCTGGATGCGCCCGATGAAGTGCCACTCGAGGTCGGTACGTCCCACCTGCGCCTGCTTTTCGAGGGCCTCCTGAACATAACTTTCACCGAAAAGACGCACCCCCGCCTCGGCAGCAGCACGAATCTCGGCCACCCCTTGCCCTTTGCTCACCGCAATCACGCGAATTTCCCGCGCCGGGGTCAAGGAAGCGAGGAGTGTCCGGATTTGCTGCCATTTTGAGACATCGAACATTACAAACCATTTAGGGTATCATCACAGGTTGAGATTTTAACCTTTATTGTGGAGAATGGTTATGGCAGGTTTGGCTCCAGACACTCCCTGGCCCACGGAAATCACCCTCCAGCAGATCTCGGGGGTCCTTGATATCACCTTCAGTGATGGTCACCAATATCATTTTCCCATTGAATTTCTCCGGGTGCGCTCTCCCTCGGCAGAAGTGCGGGGCCACGGCCCCGGTCAGGAAACCCTGCAAACCGGAAAACGTCAGGTGGGTATCCAGGAAATCCTTCCGGTGGGACACTATGCCATCCAGATACACTTTACCGACGGGCATAACACGGGCATCTACTCCTGGGACTATCTCCTCGATCTGGGTCTTCACCAGGAGGAATACTGGGCCGATTACCTCAACCGTATGGAAGCCGCCGGCGCCAGCCGCGATGCCCACTGACGATCATGACGAATACCCACTTTGGTTTCCAATCCGTCGCAGAAGATGAAAAAGCCGCCAAGGTCGCTGCGGTTTTTGATTCGGTGGCTTCCCGCTACGATGTGATGAACGACCTCATGTCGGCGGGCATGCACCGTCTCTGGAAGAAGTTCACCCTGCAGATCTCCGGCGTTCGTTCCGGATACCGGGTTCTCGATCTGGCCTCGGGCAGCGGCGATCTGGCCCGGGGTTTTGCGAAAAAAACGGGCAAGGAAGGGCTGGTTGTCATGACCGACATCAACCCTGCCATGCTCAGCCGCGGACGGGACCGCGCCCTCGACCAGGGATTTCTGCTCCCCACCCTGCAATGTGATGCGGAACAGTTACCCTTTCCCACCGGTTACTTCCATTGCGTCAGCGTGGCCTTCGGGCTACGTAACATGACCCACAAGGAGCGGGCCCTCGAAGAAATGTACCGGGTCCTGAAACCTGGCGGTTGTGCCCTGATCCTGGAATTCTCCAAAATCTGGGAACCGCTCAAGCCTCTCTACGACCTCTACTCTTTTCAGGTGATTCCCAAAATTGGACGATGGATCGCCAAGGATGAGGAAAGTTACCAGTACCTGGCCGAATCCATCCGCATGCATCCAGACCAGAAAACCCTGGGCGCCCTGATGAATCAGGCGCGCTTCGAAAATGTCGAATGGTTCAATCTGAGTGCCGGCGTGGTGGCACTGCACCGGGGGTACAAAGAGTGATACGAGATCCGGCTCAAACCCTGTCGAAGGGGCTTCATGCCCTGTTGGATACAGCGCCCTGGGCCCTGGAACGGCTTCGCCCCTTTGCCGGACAGACCCTCATCCTGAACGTGGGTACCTGGCCCCTGTTCTTTACCATCGATGAACGCGGTTCCCTGGTGTTGAACCAGGAACGCCCCTCTGCCCCCGCCTTGACCCTCGACCTGTCGCCCTCTGCGCTGCCTCTGCTGCTTCTGCGCCCGGAGGAAGCGCTCCACCACCTGCATCTTTCAGGGAACAGCGCCCTGGCCACCGAAATCGGGTTTCTGGCCAAACATTTCCGTCCGGATCTGGAAGAATTGCTGAGTCGGGTGATGGGAGACCGGGTCGCTCATCGTTTGGGCATTTTTTTGAAACAGGGTGGCGCCTGGGCACGGGAAACGCTGTCCCGTTCCCAGAGAATGCTTCAGGAATACGCCACAGAAGAAATTCATCTGCTTCCCAGTCGGACCCAGGCGCAACGGTTCGCCCGGCAAGTCCACCAGTTGGATGAAGACCTCGGGCACCTGGAACAACGTCTGGGCAAACTGCTCTGATGCGGGTCTGGCGGGTTGTCTTCATCCTTTATGTCGTCCTGCGCTACGGCCTGGACGAACTGGTACTGGCCCATGACCGTTTGGGCCCCCTGCGCCGTCTCAGTCGTGCCTTGCTGTTCTGGCGCCGTTTCAGTACGCCCCGCGCACTGCGCCTGCGTCTGGCCCTGGAACGACTGGGGCCCATTTTCGTCAAATTCGGTCAGGCCCTCTCCACCCGACGGGATCTGATCCCCACAGACATTGCCGACGAACTGGCCCGCCTTCAGGATCAGGTGCCGCCCTTCCCCGGAGAAGAAGCCGTCCGAATTCTGGAAAAGATCTATGGACGCCCGCTCTCCCAGGTCTTTGCCGAATTCGATGTCGAACCCATTGCCAGCGCTTCCGTGGCCCAAGTCCATTTTGCCATTCTCAAGGACGGCAAAAAAGCAGCGGTTAAAATTCTGCGCCCCGATGTGGACCGCATCATCCGGCGCGACGTCGCCCTCATGCTCACCCTGGCCCGACTGCTCGAATACGGGTTCAAGGAGGCCCGGCGTCTGCGCCCGGTGGAAGTGGTGGCCGAATTTCGCAAGCATCTGTCCGACGAGTTGGACCTGATGGTGGAAGCTTCCAACGCCAGCCAGTTGCGCCGCAATTTCTCCGACCGGCGCCTGCTCATCATCCCCGAAGTCTACTGGGATTACTGCGATACCCGAGTGATGGTCATGGAACGCATGTTCGGCATGCCCATCAGTCAAGTGGATCGACTGCGCGCACAGGGCGTGGATATTCCAAAGTTGGCGCGGGATGGCGTGGAAATCTTCTTTACCCAGGTTTTCCGGGATGGATTTTTTCATGCCGACATGCATCCGGGCAATATCCAGGTGGCCGAGGACGGACGTTACATCGGCCTGGATTTTGGCATCATCGGCACCTTGACCACCGAAGACAAAAGCTATCTGGCACAAAATTTTCTGGCGTTTTTTCAACGGGACTATCAACGGGTGGCAGAAGCCCATATCGAAGCCGGATGGGTCCCCGCCCATACCCGCTCCAACGAGTTCGAATCGGCCATTCGCTCGGTGTGCGAACCCATTTTTGACAAACCCCTGCGCGAAATTTCCTTTGGCAAGGTACTGTTGCGCCTCTTTCAGGTTTCCCGCCGCTTTCAGATGGAAATTCAACCCCAACTGGTCCTGCTGCAAAAAACCCTGCTGAATGTGGAAGGCCTGGGGCGGGATCTCGACCCCGAACTGGATCTGTGGAAAACCGCCAAACCTTTTCTGGAACGCTGGATGAGCGAACAGGTCGGCTGGCGGGGACTGGTCAAGGCCGTCAAACGGGAAGGCGGGCAATGGGTCACCCTGGTCCCCCAACTTCCCCGTCTGATTCATCGCGCCCTCGAGGAAAACGTCCAACAAAACGCCCTGGCAGAGGAAGTGGCGCGGTTGCGTCAGCAACATCATCAAACCCAGCGCTGGATGATCTTCCTGATCACGGGAATGGGAATCCTTTTTGGAATTTTGCTGGCGCTGGCCTGGATGATCTGGATGGATGGTCCGGCCAATTAGTGTCCACTCTTTTCTTCTCAACTCATGGATGACCGACTATGCGCTATCGTCTGGGCTCAGATGCCCCTCAAGTTTCTCCCTCAGCCTTTATTGAAGAAAGCGCCACCCTCATCGGCAAAGTCTTTCTGGAGGCTGAGGCCAGCGTATGGTGCCAGGCAGTTCTGCGGGGCGACAATGAACCCATTCATATCGGACGACGCAGTAATGTGCAGGATGGTGCACTGCTCCATACCGACCCTGGGGCCCCCCTCACCGTGGCAGAAAATGTCAGTATCGGACATGGGGCGGTGCTGCATGGCTGTACGGTGGGTGCCGGTTCGCTGATCGGAATCCGGGCGGTGGTTCTGAATCATGCCGTCATTGGAAAGAACTGCCTGATCGGTGCCAATGCCCTGATCACCGAGGGCAAGCAGATCCCCGATAACTCCCTGGTGGTGGGGAGTCCCGGACGGGTCATCCGCACCCTGAACGCGGAGGAGATTGCTGGACTGGCACACAATGCCGATGTGTACGTGGACCGTGCCGAACAGTTCCGGAACACCTGTGTGCGTCTTCCCGACCCCCTCGCCCCTGAGCATGAGTGATTTCTCCTCTGAAACCCGTTTGATCCCCGGTCCCGCCGGCCTTCTGGAAACCGTCATCGATCGTCCCCCAGGCTCTGCCCGTGGTTTGGCCCTGGTGGCCCACCCCCATCCACTGTTTGGCGGCACCCTGAATAACAAGGTCACCCAGACTCTGGCCCGCGCCTTTACCGGTCTGGGTTACGTCACCTGGCGCATGAACTTTCGGGGCGTGGGCAACAGTACCGGAAACTTCACCCAGGGACAGGGCGAAACCGAAGACTGGCTGGCCCTTCATGCGCTGGCCCTGCAGGAAACGGCGGGTGAGCCCTTGCTTCTGGCCGGGTTTTCTTTTGGGGCTTTCGTCATGAGCGAAGTTGCCCGCACTCTGCCTTGCCAGCGTCTGGTTCTGGTGGCCCCTGCGGTGGGTCATTTTCCCGTGGGCACCGTTCCGCCCCAAACCCTTGTCGTACATGGAGAGCGAGACACCACCGTGCCTCTGGCGGAGGTGCTGCACTGGGCCGAACCCCAGGACCTCCCCGTTCTGGTGATTCCCGGCGCCGACCATTTCTTTCATCAACGCTTGATCCTGTTGCGCAACTGGGTTAGTCTGATCTGTCGTTCCTGACCTTCCTTCGAGAAACCTGTGCTGCTGCTTTCGATCAAATCCTTCCATATCATGGCCATGGTGACCTGGTTTGCCGGACTGTTCTACCTCCCTCGCCTCTTCGTCTATCACGCACAATGCCCGGAATCGGATACACTGGGACGGGAACGCTTCAAGATCATGGAGCGCAAATTATTCTGGGGCATCACCACCCCGGGTGGCGTATTTACCCTTCTTTCCGGTTTGTTCATGGCCTTTGGACTGGATGACCGGGGCGGCTGGCTGTATGCCAAACTGGCCCTCGTAACCTTGCTGGTGGCCTATCATGTCTGGTGCGGTGCCCTGGTCAAAGCCTTTGCCCGGAACCTCAGCGCCCACGGCCATGTCTGGTACCGCTGGTTCAACGAATTTCCGGTACTGGTTCTCATCCCCGTGGTCATTTTGGCGGTCTTCAAACCCTTCTGAGTCTTTCCATGAATCCTCTCAACCAATTTTTTTTCTGCCCCTGCCCGCGCGGACTGGAAGACGTACTGTCCCAGGAACTGGCTTCCCTGGGGGCCCAGGACATTACGCCCCGGGACTCCGGCGTGGGCTTCACGGGCAGTTACCGCCTGGCCATGGGCGTCAATCTGGAAAGTCGCCTCGCCAGTCGGGTTCTCTGGCAAGTGGCCAAGGGCACCTATCATTCCGAACAGGATCTTTACGATCAGGCCATGGCCTTGCCCTGGAGTGACTGGTTCTGCGTGGAACAAACCCTGAAGGTGGATACCCGGGCCCATCATTCTCCCTTGCGTAGTCTGGATTTTGCCACGCTCCGCATCAAGGACGCCATCTGCGACCACTTTCGCGCGCAACAGGGTCAGCGTCCTTCCATCGATACCCATCAACCGGAAATCCGCGTCTATCTGTTTCTGGATGCCACCCATTTCACCCTGTCTCTGGATACCTCGGGCGACGGGCTATTCAAACGCGGGACACGACCAGAGGCCGGGGATGCCCCCCTGAAGCGCAACCTGGCAGCGGGCCTGCTGGCTCTGGCCCAGTGGCAACCGGGTCTGCCCCTGCTGGATGCCTTCTGCGGCGCAGGCACGATCCTGCTGGAGGCAGCGGAGCAGAGTCTGCAGCGCGCGCCGGGACTGAACCGCTCCTTTGCCTTTGAACATCTGCGTTCGTGGCCGGTGACCCAGCATTGGCCCGCCTTGCTCGAGGAAGCCCATGCCCGGGTCCTGCCGCCTACCCCTTTACCCCTGTGGGGCCAGGATCTGAAGGGCGATGCCCTGGAACTCACCCGTCTCAATCTGGCTGCTGCCGGACTGGAAGGGTGTGTGAGCCTGAAGCAGGTCAACGTGCTGGAGTCTTCCCCTCCCTGTCCTTCGGGGCTGCTCCTCAGCAACCTGCCCTATGGGGTGCGGCTCGGAGAACAGGCAGAGTTGTCCCTGTTCTATCCTGCCCTGGGCAATACCCTGAAACAGCGTTATGCCGGCTGGACGGCCTGCCTGTTCAGCGCTGACCTGACGCTCCCCAAATCCCTGCATCTCAAGGTCACGCGCCGTACCCCCCTGTACAATGGTGCCCTCGAATGTCGCTTGTTCCGCATCCCCCTGGTGCAAGGGTCAAACCGCTCCTGAAGGGAAGAAGTGCGCCCGCGTCTTGCTGTAATATGACAGTCACATGAGGGGTGTATAACACTTCCTCATGGACACGCATATCGATTTAATTCCCCCTATGGAGGCGAATTTGGGAGCCCATATTCTGGTCGTGGAAGACGAGGTCGCCATTCAGGAATTGATCACCCTCAATCTGGCTCAGGCCGGTCACGAAACCGAGGTCGCCGCCAACGGACTGGAGGCCCTTTCCCGCGTACAGGACATGCTTCCCGACCTGATTCTGGTGGACTGGATGTTACCGGGCATGAGCGGACTGGATTTGGTCCGGCGCCTGCGCGCCCACCAGCGGACACAGCGCGTCCCCATCATCATGCTGACGGCACGGGTGGATGAATCGGACAAATTGCTCGGACTGGAATCCGGCGCGGATGATTACATCACCAAGCCCTTCTCCATTCGGGAACTGAATGCGCGCATCAAAGCCGTGTTGCGTCGGCGCGCCCCCCAGATAACAGAGGATCCGGTTCTCTTCAAGACCCTGTCTCTGGACCCCACCACCCACCGGGTGCACGCCGGGGGCACAGAGATCCCCTTGGGACCCACCGAATTCAAGTTGCTCCACTTTTTCATGACCCACCCGGAGCGGGTCTATTCCCGGACCCAGATTCTCGATCATGTCTGGGGAGATCACGTTTTCATTGAAGAACGCACAGTGGATGTCCACATCCGCCGTCTCCGTCTGGCCCTGGAAACCACCGATCATGACCGGTTTTTGCAAACCGTTCGGGGAGCGGGTTACCGCCTGACAGCCCTCATCTGAGCAGATCCCCCCCAACCCCGGCGTGGATGATACTCTCTAGTCTTCAAGTTTTTTTCAGGTTGATGGATCATGCGGTCGTTTGTCAAATACGTCCTGGGGGTTCTCGTCACGGTTCTGGTCTTATGTGCCGGGATCACCGCTCTTTGGGGCTGGGCCTGGGGCCTGGGACTGCTGGCCCTGTTCATGGCTGCCGTGGCGGCACGGGATGCCTGGAAGTTACAAACCCTGCACCACTGGCTTCAGGAACAGCAACTCTCTCCGGGATACCAGCCGGGACGAACCTGGGAACAGGTTTTCGGACGGTTGCATTCCCTGGAGAAGCGCATCGATGAGAACCAGATCCGCCGGAAGGAGGCCATCGAACGTTTCCAGCAGGTCCTGACCCTGCTGCCCAGCGGAATCGTGATCCTCGATCAAACCCACCGTATTCTCTGGTGCAATCCTGCTGCAGAAGCTCATTTACAGATTTACCTGGAGCAGGATCGAGGTCAAAGTCTGTCCTATCTCATCCGCCAAACCGAATTCCAGAACTTCCTGGACCAGAAACCAGCCCCCGACCAACGCAGTATCCTGCATCGACGCGCCCAACAGGACCTCTCCCTGGCCTTGCAACTCATTCCTTACAGCATCGATGAACGGATGCTGGTCACCCAGGACATCACCCAATGGGAACGGGATGAAAAAGTACGACGGGATTTCGTGGCCAATGTTTCCCATGAACTGCGCACTCCCCTCACCGTAGTGGGGGGGTTCATCGAAACCCTGCAAGACAGTGACCCACTGCCGCCCGCCACTCAGGAACGCATTTTTCAGATCATGGAAACCCAGACCGACCGGATGCGCCGACTGGTGGAAGAATTGCTCTCCCTGTCCCGTCTGGAAAGCCAAACCGGAGTCGCGCCGCTCACCCCCATTCCCCTTTCCGCCTTGCTCACTCCAATGCTGCTGACTGCCCACCAGTTGAGCCAAGGGCAGCATACCATCGATACCCAGGGTGATTTCGATCATCGTACCCTGCTGGGAATCGAATCGGAACTCTCGAGCGCCTTCGGTAACCTGGTGGCCAATGCAGTGCGCTATACCCCGCCGGGAGGACAAATCACACTGTCCTGGCGGGAAGAAGGGGAAGAGGGGATTTTTACGGTACAGGACACGGGCATTGGCATCGCTGCCGAACATATTCCCCGTCTCACGGAACGCTTCTATCGGGTGGATCAGGCCCGCTCCAGGGATACCGGGGGGACGGGCCTGGGATTGTCCATTGTCAAGCAAATCGCCCTGCATCACGATCTCACCCTCATCGTGGACAGTCAGCCGGACAAAGGCAGCACTTTTGCCCTTCGTTTTCCTGCCCATCGTCTGGGACTGCCCGAAAACGAACGGCCCTGATAGAATGGAAAGACTTTTTCCAGAGACCCGCCATGCCTTCCCAGGATATCCAGATCATCAACAAACTCGGGCTCCATGCCCGTGCTTCCGCCAAATTATCGCAAACCGCCTCGGCCTATCCCTGTGAGGTCCGGATCGGACGCAATGGACGACAGGTCAATGCCAAGAGCATCATGGGCGTCATGATGCTGGCGGCAGGCCGGGGTAGTTGGGTCACGCTGGAAACCTGCGGAGAAAAAGAAACGGAAGCACTCCAGGTGCTGGCCACTTTGATCGAAAACCGTTTCGACGAGGGAGAATGAGATGAGTTTTGCGCTTCATGGCAGTGCAGTCGCCCACGGCATTGCCATCGGACGGGCGCACCTGTTTTCCCAAACCACTCTGGAAGTCACCCGCTATATCGTGCTTCCCGAGCAGCGCCCTGCCGAGATTCAACGCTTCGAACAGGCTCTGCACCAAGTCACCCAGGAACTCGAAGAACTGGAACGGCAAATCCCGCTCGGGGCCCCTGCCGAAATGGCAACCTTTCTGCAATTACATCGACTCATCCTGAAGGATGAGATGCTGGCACGCACGCCCAAGCAGTGTATTCAAACCCAGGGCTGCAATGCCGAATGGGCATTGAAACAACAACTGGACAACCTGATCCGTCAGTTCGAAGAAATGGAGGACCCCTACCTGCGCCAACGTCGGGACGATATCTGGCAAGTGGGCGAACGCGTGCTCAAGGCACTGACCGGACAACCTGCGCCAAACCTCCCCGCCCATCACGAAGCGGCAGACCGAATTCTGGTGGCCCACGACCTGAGCCCGGCAGATATGGTTCTGTTCAAGGAACACCCCTTCCAGTCCTTCATTACCGATATTGGCGGGGCGACTTCCCATACCGCCATTCTGGCACGCAGCCTCGGAATTCCCTCCGTCGTGGCCCTTCACCATGCCTGGCAAATGATTCGCGAAGGAGAACTCCTGATCGTGGACGGCATGGCGGGGGTCGTCATCGTAAATCCGGACAACCAGATTCTGGCCGAATATCGCCTGCGTCAGGAACAATGGTCCCTGGAACGGCAAAAACTGAAGCGTCTACGCACCACCCGTGCCACCACACTGGATGGAACGCCCATCGAACTGCTCGCCAATATCGAAATGCCCGGCGATGTGGATGCCGTCAAAAAAAGCGGCGCACGGGGCATCGGCCTGTTCCGCACCGAATTCCTGTTCATGAACCGTTCCAGCCTGCCAGGCGAAGAGGAACAATTTCATGCCTATCGACAAGTCGCCGAGGCCTTGCGTGGACTGCCCGTCACCATTCGCACCCTCGATATCGGTGCCGACAAACCCGTGGAACCCAGCGGCATCGTTTCCACCCTGAACCCGGCGCTGGGACTACGGGCCATTCGTTACTGCCTCGCCGAACCCCAGATTTTCCTGACTCAAATCCGCGCCATTCTGCGCGCTTCTCACTTTGGTCAGGTCCAGATGCTCCTGCCCATGCTCTCCAGCCGCTCCGAATTGCTCCAGACCCTGACCCTGGTGGAACAGGCCAAGGCCGAACTCACCCAACAAGCCATTCCCTTCAATCTTCATCTCCCCATTGGCGGCATGATCGAGGTTCCGGCGGCGGCCCTGGCCCTCCCCCTGTTTCTGGACAAACTGGACTTTTTGTCCATTGGCACCAATGACCTGATTCAGTATACCCTGGCCATCGACCGCACCGACGATGCGGTGGCGCATCTTTTTGACCCGCTCCATCCGGCGGTCCTGATGCTCATTGCCCATACCCTGCGCACCGCCCAGAAAGCCGGCAAACCCATTGCCATCTGCGGGGAAATGGCCGGCAACCCCACCATGACCCGTTTGCTCCTCGGCTTCGGTCTGCGTGAATTCTCCATGCATCCCGCTCACCTGCCCGAAGTCAAGCAGGTCATTCTGAAAACCAGCCTGGCCGACCTCCAGAACCCGGTGAAGCGCATGCTCTCCACCCATGATCCCGACAAACTGGAGGAAATTCTGACCCGCCTCAATCAGCAGGTGTGCTGATACCATACTGCTGGCGATAGGCGTGCACACGCCCGAGGGTCTCGATCTGGGTTGAATCCCTGGCCAGATGGGCCACCAGATGATCGAGGGTCGCCACGCTACAGACAGGGAGCCCCCATTGGTGGGTTACTTCCTGAGTGGCGGACAGTTCAGCCTGACCCCGTTCCATGCGATCCAGGGCAATCACCACCCCTGCCGGCAGGGCTTGGACCTGGTTGAGCAGAACCACCGATTCGCGCACGGAGGTCCCGGCTGAAATTACATCATCCACGATCAATACGCGCTTCCCCTGTGGGTCAGCCCCCACCAGAACACCGCCTTCCCCATGATCCTTGGCTTCCTTGCGGTTGTAGGCAAAGGGCACATCCCGTCCCCGGCGGGCCAGCGTCAGGGCGATGCCCGCCACCAGGGGAATTCCCTTGTAGGCCGGTCCGAAGAGAAGATCGAAGGGAGGCGCCTGCGCCTCGATGGCATCGGCATAAAATTCGCAGAGAGTTGCCAGGGCCGCCCCCGTATTGAACAACCCGGCGTTGAAAAAATAGGGCGACAGGCGCCCCGCCTTGGTCTTGAACTCACCAAACCGAATCACCTGCCGCTCCACGGCAAAGGCGATGAAACGCTCAGAAAAATCACTCACTCCCATCTCCCATGACTCCAATAGTCGGTTAACCCATTTCAATCAAGGACCTTTGCACTCCAGGGCCCGAATATCCCGTCGCAAAGCCCACAACAGCCCTAACCCAGGCAGAGCCGCCACGGTCGCCACCAAAAAATACACCTCCCAGCCTGCCCATTCCGACAACCAACCCGCCACCGGCCCCATGGAAACCCGCCCGATGGCCGCCAGCGCCGAGAGCAGCGCAAACTGGGTCGCGCTATAGCGCGGGGTGCACAAACCCATGAGCAAGGCAGCAAAAGCGCTGGTTCCCATGCCACTGGTAAAGTTCTCGAGAAAAACCGCTCCCACCATGGCCGGGAAATGATGCCCCCAGGCAGCCAATCCCACGAAGGACAGGGTCGCCAACCCCTGAATCCAGCCAAAATACCACAGGCTGCGGTAAATTCCCCAACGGAGCATCAGCATGCCGCCCACAAAACTGCCCCCCAGGGTGGCCATCAACCCCACCCCCTTGCCAATGCTCCCGACTTCAGCCAGACCAAAACCCAATCCGCGCAAAAGGAAAACAGAAGACAGCGCAAAGGCCAGGGCATCCCCCAGTTTGTACAACACCACCAGGCTCAGCAGGGCACGGGCACCGGGACGGCCAAAATAATCTTGCCACGGTCCCGTCATGGTTTCGCGCCAGGATCCCTGCACCGGCGCAGGAGCCTCGGGTTCCCGCGCCCAGAGGGTCCCGAGGATACCCACTCCCAGGGCCAGGGCCATCACATCGTAGGTGCCTGCCCAGCCCACTTTGGCCGCCCACACCAAGGCCAGGGCCCCCGCGCACAGCATGGCCAGACGATAACCCAGCATGGCCGCACTGGCACCCAATCCCCGCGCCTCCGGAGGCAGGAGATCGGTCCGGTAGGCATCCACCACAATGTCCTGGGTGGCGGAGGCCAGCGCCAACCCCAGGGCAATGGAGGCCAGCAAGGCGGGAGGAGCCGAACTTTGAGTGTGCCCCAGAACCAGGATCAGACCCAAAGTCATGAATTGGGTCGCCAGTATCCAGCCCCGCCGTCGTCCCAAAAAGGGCAAAGAAAATCGGTCCAGCCAAGGTGCCCAAAGAAATTTGAGGGTATAGGGAAGCCCCGCCAGAGTGATCCAGCCAATCTGCGTCAACGGAACCCCCTCCATGGTCAGGCGGGCTTGCAGGGTGGCGCCACTCAGGGAAAGCGGGAGGCCGGAGGAAAACCCGAGCAAAAGAAGGACCCCCAAGGTCCGAACGCCGTCACGCCCCTTCAGGAAACCGGCGCGCATCAAACCCTGCCTAGGACCCAGAGGGATACATGGCACTCAACCCCGGAAGCGGATACGATAGTAGGCGAGACTACCCAACAGGTTGGGCATGAGTTCCACGGTATGACCCGCGGGATTCATCACCCGCCGCTCCATGACCTGTACGCCGCTACGGGCGCACAACGCCTCGAAATCATGGAGCGTACACAGGTGGACATTGGGGGTGTCATACCATTCGTAGGGCATATCCACAGACTTGGGCATGGTTCCATTCAAAACCTGCCAGCGGTGTTTCCAGTAACCGAAATTCGGAAAAGTGACGATACCTTCGCGCCCCACCCGCAACATTTCACGCAAAATTTCTTCCGTGTGACGCATGGCCTGCAACGTTTGGGAAAGGATCACGGTATCGAAGGAATGATCGGAAAAACCCGACAACCCTTCTTCCAAATTGACCTGCAACACCGAAACACCCTGGCGCAAAGCCGCCACCACCTGTTCCGGAATGATTTCGATGCCATAGCCGCTGACCCGTCGAACCCGTTGGAGGTGGGCCAGCAACTGACCATCCCCACAGCCCAGATCGAGCACCCGACTATCCACAGACACACCCTGGGCAATCAGTTCGTAGTCGGCGCGGATCATGGGCGGCACTCCCCGGCAATCCGTTCAAGATAGGCGAACATCACTGCGAAATAATCCTCATTTTCCATCAAAAAAGCATCATGCCCCTGATTGGAATCGATTTCCGCATAACTCACCACCGCCCGGTTATCCAGCAGAGCCTGGACGATTTCACGGGAGCGGGCGGGGGAAAAACGCCAGTCCGTGGTAAAGGACAGAACCAGGAACTGCGCGCGCGCAGGCTGCAGCGCCTGCGCCAGATCACCGCCCGTGGCGCGTGCCGGATCAAAGTAATCCAGGGCCTTGGTCATGATCAGATAGGTATTGGCATCAAACCGTTCCGAAAACTTTTTTCCCTGATAGCGCAGGTAGGATTCAATTTCGAATTCCACTTCGAGGGAAAAATGGGGCGCTCCTCCGATCAATTCCCGCCCGAACTTTGTCATCATGGCATCATCACTCAGGTAGGTGATATGCCCCAACATCCGGGCCAGACGCAGCCCCCGTTCCGGCACGACTCCCTGCGCATAGAAATCTCCACCGTAGAAATGGGGATCGCTGGTAATGGCCTGACGCGCCACTTCATTGAAGCCGATATTCTGGGCAGAAAGACAAGGAGCAGCGGCAATGATCAGGGCATGACGAACCCGTTCAGGGAAACGAATCGTCCATTGCAGGGCTTGCATGGCCCCCAGACTGCCCCCCATCACTGCAGCAAAGGTGGAAATTCCCAAATGGTCCGCCAGACGGGCCTGGGACTCGACCCAATCTTCCACCGTCAGAAATGGAAAACTCGCCCCATAAGGCTGTCCCGTCACCGGATTCAAACTGGAGGGACCCGTGGAACCATGACAGCCCCCCAGATTATTGACCCCGATCACAAAAAACCGCTCCGTATCCACGGGTTTACCGGGCCCCACCATGTTTTCCCACCAACCCACCCCATGAAGATCCCCGGCATATTGACCGGCCACATGATGGGAACCGGACAGGGCATGACAAACCAGAATGGCATTGTCCTTCCTTTCGTTGAGGACCCCGTAGGTTTCATACACCAGTTGGTAGTGGGGCAATACGGTGCCGGAGGACAGGCGCAAAGGAACATCGAAATACGCCACTTGCGGGAAGACGATGCCAACAGAGGATGCAGTCCGGGTCATCACGTACGCTCAGGATCCACTTAATTTGCGGCGCAGCAACTCATTGAGTTGTTGCGGGTTGGCCCGCCCCTCACTGGCCTTCATGGCACGGCCCACAAAAAACCCGAAAACCTTGTCCTTGCCCGCGCGAAACTCTTCCACCTGGGCGGGGTGAGCCGCCAGTAATTCATCGATCAATTTTTCCAGCACCCCGCTGTCCGATACCTGGGAAAGACCACGGGCCGCAATGAGCGCATCCACCTCTCCCCCCTCCTGCCACACAATCTCGAACACTTCCCGGGCCATCTTGCCCGACAAGGTGCCGTCCTGGATCCGCCGCAGCAAAGCCGCCAGTTGAGGGGCGCTCACCGAGGAATCTTGCACCTCCCGCCCGGTGCGCTTGAGGGTGGCGGCCAACTCCCCCGTCATCCAGTTGGCGCAGAGTTTGGGATCCAGGGTGCCTTCCGCCATCAGGGTCAGAAAATAGTTGGCCCATTCCCGAGAGGCGGTGAGCAAACCGGCATCATAGACCGACAGACCAAACCGGGTCTGCAGACGCTGCGCCAGGGCCGCCGGCAATTCCGGCAAGGCAGCCCGTTCCTGCTCGATCCATGCCTCATCGATACACAGAGGCGGCAGATCCGGATCCGGGAAATAACGATAATCCTGGGCATCCTCCTTGGAACGCATGGAGCGTGTCTCATCCCGTTCCGGATCGTACAGGCGGGTTTCCTGAACCACTTTCCCCCCGCTTTCCAACAACTCCACCTGCCGTTCAAATTCATGCAGAATGGCCTGTTCCAGAAAACGGAAGGAATTCAGATTCTTGATTTCACAACGCGTCCCAAACGCCACCTGCCCCTGGGGCCGCACCGAGACATTGGCATCGCACCGGAACGATCCCTCCTGCATGTTGCCATCGCATATCCCGATCCAGGTCACCAGTTGATGTAACGTACGGGCATACGCCACCGCTTCCGCTGCGCTGCGCATCACCGGTTCCGTCACGATTTCAAGCAAGGGAGTCCCGGCACGGTTCAAATCGATACCGGAACGCCCATGAAAATCTTCGTGCAACGACTTGCCCGCATCCTCTTCCAGATGCGCCCGGGTCAGGAGTACCTGATGAGGCACGCCCTCCAGGGCAAAGGTCACCACACCGCCTTTGACCACCGGTTCCTCGTACTGGCTGATCTGATATCCCTTGGGCAGATCGGGATAAAAATAATTCTTGCGCTCGAACCACGAACGCGGATTGATCTGTGCGCCCACCGCCAGACCAAAGCGGATGGCCTGGGCCACGGCCTGCCGGTTTGGAACCGGCAAAACGCCGGGCAGGGCCAGATCCACCGCATTGGCCTGAACATTCGGAGGCGCACCAAAAGCCGTGGGGGAACCGGAAAACATTTTGGAACGGGTTGCCAACTGCACATGGGTTTCCAGCCCGATGACCATTTCCCACTTCATGCTTGTTCTCCCCGCCCGGGAACCCGGGCATGCCAATCGGTTGCCTGTTGATACCCGTGGGCAACGGCCAGAAGGCGCGCCTCGCTGAAGTGGGGTCCGATCAGTTGCAACCCCACAGGCAGTCCCTGACCATCGAACCCCACCGGAATGGACATGCCTGGCAAGCCTGCCAGATTGACTCCAATGGTGAAGATGTCGGACAGATACATCTGAACCGGGTCACTGCCCTTGTCGCCAAAACGGAAAGCCGTACTGGGTGTGGTGGGCCCCATCAACACGTCGCACTGTTCAAAAGCCTGTAAAAAATCCTGCTGGATGAGGCGGCGTACCCGTTGGGCCTGCAAGTAGTAGGCATCATAATACCCTTGGGACAACACATAGGCACCGGTCAAAATGCGCAATTTGACCTCTGCGCCAAACCCTTCGGCCCGACTGCGCGCGATCATTTCATTGAGATCGCCGTACTGTGACGCGCGCCATCCGTAGCGGACGCCATCATAGCGGGACAGGTTGCTGGAGGCTTCGGCAGGCGCCAGTACATAGTAAACCGGCACCGACAGCTCGCTGTGCGGCAGATCCACTTCCACAAGTCGGGCACCCCGGGATTCATAGACGCGCAGGGCTTCCTCCACGGCCTGTGCCACCCCGGGAGCGATGCCCGCACCAAAATACTGACGGGGCAAACCGATGCGCAATCCTTCCAGGGAGTGTTCCAGTTGGGCACCAAAGTCTTCCTCCGGACGCGCCACCGAAGTGGCATCCCGTTCATCGAATCCCGTCAGGGTACCCAGACTCCAGGCTAAATCTGCCGCGCTGGGCGCCATGAGCCCACCCTGATCGAGACTGGAGGCAAAGGCAATCATGCCATAACGGGAAACCCGTCCATAGGTGGGTTTGAGCCCGCTGATCCCGCAGAAGGCTGCAGGCTGACGAATGGATCCGCCCGTGTCCGTAGCCGTTGCCAAGGGAGCCAAACGGGCAGCCACGGCCGCCGCAGAGCCCCCGGAACTGCCCCCCGGCACATGGGTCAGTTGCCAGGGATTGTGCACCGGACCATAAAAAGAGGTTTCATTGCTCGACCCCATGGCAAATTCGTCCATGTTGGTTTTCCCCAGAATGACCGAGCCAGCCTCTTTGAAACGCTGGATGACATGGGCATCGTAGGGAGCCACAAAATTGGACAACATGCGCGAACCACAGGTGGTCAGCCAGCCCTCGGTACAGAAAATATCCTTGTGCGCCACCGGGATGCCCAGCAACGGCCCCCCCTCTCCCCGCGCCAGGCGTATATCGGCGGCACGGGCCTGGGACAGGGAACGTTCGGGGTCCACCGTAATGAAACAACCCAGACGCGTATTGTACTGTTCGATACGCTGCAGGTAAGCCTGGGTCAACTCTTCGCTGGAAAAGGTACGCTCGCGTAATCCTGCGCAGAGCATGCGCAATGAGGTGTCATCAAGATTCATGAGAAGCCCTTATTCGATGACTCGGGGAACGAGATACAGGCCGTCCGCCACTTCGGGGGCCAGGGATTGAAATTGTGCGCGCTGGTCCCGGGTGGTGATTTCATCGTCCCGCAGACGCAAGGTCAGATCAAAGGACTGAGCCAGGGGTTTGACTCCCTGGGTATCCACTTGCTGCAGGCGATCGATGAGACCCAGAATGCTGTGGAACCGGGCCGGCAAGCGATCCAACTCCTCTGCACTCAGTTCGATACAGGCCAAACGCGCCAGATGACGCAGGGAACTTTCATTCAACGAATCAGACAAGGAACCTCCCGTGGAAAGGAATGGTGTAATCGCGTATCATAAGGGGCTTTGATCCTGTATCCAAGGGAGCATCATGTTCGAATTTCTGCGCGGTTATTTTTCCACTGACCTCGCCATAGATCTGGGGACCGCCAATACCCTGATCTACTCGCGCGGCAAGGGCATCGTACTCAATGAACCCTCGGTGGTTGCAATTCGCCATGACCGCGAAAATCATGGCAAAAAAGTCATCCAGGCCGTCGGTCTTGCTGCCAAAGCCATGCTGGGGCGCACCCCGGGCAACATCACCGCCATCCGCCCCATGAAGGACGGGGTCATTGCGGATTTTACCATCACTGAGCAGATGCTCAAATATTTTATCCGCCAGGTACATGAATCCCGCCTGCTTTCACCCAGTCCACGCATCATCATCTGTGTGCCCTGCGGGTCCACCCAGGTGGAGCGCCGCGCCATTCGCGAGTCTGCTCTGGGCGCCGGGGCCCGTCAAGTGTTCCTGATCGAGGAACCCATGGCGGCAGCCATCGGGGCAAACCTGCCGGTGCGCGAAGCCACCGGCTCCATGGTAGTGGATATCGGCGGCGGCACCACGGAGGTGGGGGTCATGTCATTGGGAGGCCTGGTCTATGCTTCCTCGGTGCGCACGGGCGGGGACAAGTTTGACGAAGCCATCATCAACTACATTCGTCGCAATTACGGCATGCTGATCGGTGAAACCACCGCCGAACAGATCAAAAAAGAAATCGGCTCCGCATTTCCGGGTTCGGAGGTCCGGGAAATCGAGGTCAAGGGACGCAACCTGTCGGAAGGAGTCCCGCGTACCTTCACCATTTCCAGCAACGAGATCCTCGAGGCCCTCACCGACCCCCTGAACAACATCATCGGCACTGTCCATCAGGTACTCGAGCAAACCCCTCCTGAACTGGGGGCGGATATCGCCGAGCGCGGCATGGTCATCACTGGAGGGGGCGCACTGCTGCGCGACATCGACCGCCTCCTCATCGAAGAAACCGGACTTCCTGTTCTGATCGCAGAAGATCCCCTGACCTGTGTGGTACGCGGCTGCGGTCAGGCTCTGGAGGATATCGACAAGTTGGGCGTGGTCTTCACTTCCGATTGATGGCGTTCTACTGCGGTCTGGCATGTCGACCCTAAAATCCCGCCCCAACGATCTGTTTTCGCGACCAGCCGCCCCCCTCTGGCTGCGGAGCGGGATTTATGGCCTGCTCGCCCTGGCGTGCATTCTTCTCGACCATCATTATCACCGACTGGAAAAGGTTCACCAGATCCTGCGGATCTGGACCCTTCCGCTCCAGGAATTGGCCCGGGTTCCCCTCTGGACCGAACGGGAAATCGGTCGCCATCTGACGACCCTGGAACGCCTGCAGGCCGAAAACAATGCCCTGCGTCATGAATTGCTGGGGCAAGCCGCACTGGTTCAACAAGCCACCCTCCTGACCCGAGACCTGACCCGGTTACACGCCCTGATGCAACTCGGAAGCACCCCCCGATTTACCGGGCGGATCTGCCGACTCATCAGTAGCGCGCGCAACCCCTTCGTCCAGAAGGTCCTGCTGGAAGGCGGGGAGAGTCAGGGCATCCAGGCCGGCTCTCCCGTCCTGACCGATCAGGGATTGATGGGACAAATCACGCGTGTCTATCCCGACGAAAGCGAAGTCACCCTGATCAGTAACCGCAACCTGACCATTCCCGTGGAAATCGAGCGCACCGGACTGCGTACCCTGGCCATGGGAACCGGCCATCAAGGGGAACTTTCCTTGCCCTATGTCCCGTCACAAACCGATGTCAAGGTCGGGGATCTTCTGCTCACCTCCGGCATCGACGGCCTGTATCCCAGGGGATTGACCGTTGCCACCCTGACTTCCGTCACGCGCCATCCCTCTTCCGCATTTGTCGAAATCACTGCGCGCGTCAACGCCGGCACCGATACTTATCCCGACGTGCTGGTCATGGCCCCCAATACGGCTTTCCAGAATCTGCCCCCTCTGGACAACCCGCCCCATCCTCCGATTCATAAAAAACCCTGACATGGACTCCATTACCCCCCTCTCTGCGACAACCCTGCGTGTTTCTCCCTCGCGCGGGTGGATTCGCACCAGCCTGGGATTGAGTCTGATTTTTCTTTTTCTGCCCTGGGAAGGTTGGGGACTGTGGATACGTCCCGATGCCACGGCGCTGCTCCTGATCTATTGGGGGGTCTTTGAACCCACCGTGATGGGTGCCGGCAGCGCTTTCCTGCTGGGGATATTGAGTGATGTGGCACAAAGTCATGTGCTGGGCGTGCACGCCCTGACGTATTCCACCCTCTACGTTCTGGTTCAGTACTATCGACCGCGCATTCTGTCCTTTTATCGCCTCAACCAGGTGCTGCACGTACTGATGTTGCTTCTGCTGACCCAATGGCTGGAAGGATTGGTGAACGGCCTGCTGGGATACTCCTGGCCCAACTGGGCCTGGTGGGTGATCCAGCCCTTGCTGGGGGCCCTGGGGTGGCCGTTCCTGCCCCTCCTGCTGGAACGTGCCCCGCGTCCTGCTGCGCCCCCGCAGTCTCCCTGACATGACGCCCCCCCTGCGCGATCCGCATCAGGAACGGTGGAATTTTCGCTTTCGCCTGGGCGTCACCTGGTGGCTCGTCATGGTTCTGTTCCTGGCCCTGATCGCCCGCCTGGCCTGGCTGCAAATCGTGGCCCAGCGCCATTACCATACCCTGGCAGAAGCCAATCGAATTGCCATCGTTCCCCTGGTTCCTCAACGAGGCCTGATCCTCGATCGCCATGGCGTGGTGCTGGCAGAGAATCGTTACGAATTTGATCTGGAAATCACCCCCCATCTCTGTCCGGATATTTCTGCCACCCTGGAAGCCTTGACCCGGTTGGTAACCATCACCCCCTCGGACCGCAAGTTGTTCCAGAAAATGCGCGATGAAAGTCACGGGCTGACTCCCGTTGCCATCCGCACCCATCTCACGGAAGAAGAAGTCGCGCGCTTTTCCGTGAATCGCTACCGTTTCCCTGGGGTGGACATCGAAGCCCGCCTCACCCGTACCTATCCTTTGGGCCTACATGCCTCCCATCTGATCGGCTATATCAGCCGGATCAACGAAGAGGATCAGGACCGTCTGGAGGATGAAGACCTGAGCGACCAGTATCGAGGCACCAACCATATCGGTAAACAGGGCATCGAAAGTCATTACGAATCTCTCCTGCACGGGACGACCGGCTCCGAACAGGTGGAAACCGATGCCGCAGGACATGGGCTGCGCAGCCTGGCTCAAACTGCTCCGGTTTCCGGAGACGACCTGTATCTGACCATCGACGCTAAACTGCAACAAGTGGCGGAGGAAGCCTTTGGACTCCAGCATGGGGCTCTGGTGGCCATCGACCCGGAGACGGGTGAAGTACTGGCCTTTGTCAGTCAACCGGGCTTTGATCCCAATTTATTCGTGGATGGAATCGATCAGGAGCACTGGAATGACCTCAATACCTCCCCCGACCACCCTCTCAATGACCGCGCCCTGCGCGGACAATACCCCCCCGGCTCCACCGTCAAGCCCTTCATGGCCCTGGCCGCGCTGCAACTGAAGGTACGCAGTGCCGACTATGTCCTGTACGATCCCGGTTATTTTTCCTTTCCCGGCAGCAGCCATCACTACCGGGATTGGCGCGAGGGAGGGCACGGCAAGGTGGACATGACGATTTCCATCATTCAGTCCTGTGACACCTATTACTATAGTCTGGCCAACGAAATGGGCATCGACAGAATGCATGATTTCTTCACTTTGTTTGGATTTGGACAAAAAAGCGGCATCGACCTGGATGGGGAAGTGGCCGGACTTTACCCCTCCACCGCCTGGAAACAAAAAAAATATCATCAGGCCTGGTATGCAGGGGATACGGTCATCAGCGGTATCGGTCAGGGCTATGTACTGGCGACTCCCCTGCAACTGGCGGTGGCCACGGCCATGCTGGCCAACCAGGGGAAACGCATGACCCCCCATCTGGTGCGGGCCATTCGTCATGCAGAATCCGGCAAGATTACCCTTATCGCACCCAAAGTCAGCCAGACTCTCACCTTCCGCCCGGAGGACCTGGAAACCGTACGAAACGCCATGGTCGGAGTCATGAAACCCGGCGGAACCGCTGCTCAGGCCGGGGCGGGCGCCCTCTATTCGATGGCCGGGAAAACCGGCACGGCTCAGGTGGTCGGCGTCCGCCAGGGCGAAAAGTACAATGCCAGCGCTCTGACCGAACATAATCGCGACCATGCCCTGTTCATCGCCTATGCGCCGGCAGATCACCCCCGTCTGGCCGTGGCCGTTCTGGTGGAAAACGGCGGTCACGGCGGCTCCACGGCTGCGCCCATTGCGCGCCAGGTTTTCGACTATTATCTGCTGGGCAAACGGCCACCCCCTGCCGCCCCCACTGCCGTACCCCATGATTAAGCGCGCCTATACCCTCTGGATCGCGCCCATGGACCGGACCTTGCTCCATACGACCCTGTTTCTCGTCCTGTTCAGCCTGATTGTGCTCTATAGCGCCTCAGGGGAAGAATTGAGCAAAGTACTGAGTCAGGTGCGCAATCTGGCACTGGCCTTCGGGGTGATGGGACTGGTGGCCCGGACCAATCCCCAGATCCTGGAACGTCTGGCTTTCCCCTTGTATGGGCTGGCCCTGTTGGCCCTGATTGCCGTCGCCCTGTTTGGAGAAGTCAGTCATGGCGCCCGGCGCTGGCTGCACCTTGGCCCCTTGCATGTGCAACCCTCGGAATTGATGAAACTGGCTCTGCCCATGGCCCTGGCCGCCTTTTTCGAGTGGCGTTCCCGCACCCTGAACTGGCGTGATTTTGTGGTGGCGGGCCTGATGCTCCTGGTTCCGGTGGGCCTGGTCCTGCGTCAACCCGATCTGGGCACCGCGCTCCTCATCGCCAGTTCCGGGTTCTACATCCTCTATTTTGCCGGTTTGCCCTGGAAAGTGATGGGACTCCTGAGCGCCCTTGCCCTGGCGGCCCTTCCGCTGATCTGGCCTCTCTTGCACGGTTATCAGAAAAACCGCATCCTCGTTTTTCTCGACCCCACCCAGGATCCTCTGGGGGCAGGCTACCATACCCTGCAAGCCATGATCGCCATCGGTTCCGGGGGAGTGCTGGGGAAAGGCTGGTTACAGGGTACTCAGTCCCATCTGGATTTTTTGCCGGAGCACACCACGGATTTCATTTTTGCCGTGTTTGGCGAAGAATTCGGTTTAATGGGAGAATTGGTTTTTCTGGGGGCCATGCTGGTGTTGATCACCCGTGGCTTTTACATCGCCAACGAGGGATCCACGCCTTTTTCCCGCCTCATGGCAGGAGCGCTGTCCATGACTTTGTTCACCTATACTTTCGTCAACATGGGCATGGTCAGTGGAATTTTGCCCGTGGTGGGGGTCCCTTTGCCCTTTCTCAGTTACGGAGGTACCTCCCTGGTCACCTTGTTCAGCAGTGTGGGGTTCTTGATGAGCGTGCATCACCACCGAAAATTGGTCAAACAATGACATCACACCAGAAAATACACCTCATGAACATGCTGCGCTTGAGCCTGATCCTGGTCATCCTGGCCGGGTGCAGCACCACGCCGCCGCCTGCGCCCGTGTCCCATGCGCCTCAGGAGGGGGGACATTATAAGACCGATGGTCCAGGTCTTCATCCCCCCGCCGATCTGGCCGACATTCCCGATGCCGTGCCCAGAAAGGAGCCCTTGAACAAGTTTGCCAACCGCCCCTATACGGCCCTCGGCAAGGTCTATGTCCCCGACCTCTCCAATAAACCCTATAAAGTCCAGGGGATGGCCTCCTGGTATGGGCGTAAGTTCCACAACCAGAAAACCTCCACCGGAGAACTCTATGACATGTACGGAATGACCGGGGCGAGTACCACGCTGCCGCTCCCCTGCTACGTCCGGGTCACGAATCTGGCCAACCGCAAATCGGTGGTGGTGCGAGTCAATGACCGGGGCCCTTTCAAGTCCGACCGGATCATCGATCTCACCTATACCGCCGCCTGGAAACTGGGCTTTGTCAATCAAGGTTCCGCATGGGTGGAAGTGGAACGGATTTTCCCGAAATGACGTTCAGAGAGTCAGCGGGGCGCCGGTGGCCTGGCTTTCGGCGTGATAACTGGAACGCACCAGCGGCCCCGAGGCCACCTGACTGAAGCCGAGCCTCCGGGCGTCCTCTCCCAGTTGCTCGAATACCTCCGGCGCCCAGTAATGGGTCACCGGCAAATGATGGAGGGAAGGTTGCAGGTACTGCCCCAGAGTCAGCATCTCCACTCCGTGCGCCCGCAGGTCTGCCATGACCGCCCGCACTTCCTCGAGAGTTTCACCCAATCCCAGCATGAGTCCGGATTTGGTTGCCACCGAGGGATGCAACGCTTTGAAAGAACGCAGCAGGTGGAGGGAATGTCCATAATCGGCTCCCGGTCTGACCGAAGGATAAAGACGGGGAACGGTTTCCAGGTTATGGTTGAATACCTGGGGCGGTGCCTGACTCAGCAGTTCCAGCGCCGTTTCCAGGCGACCCCGAAAATCCGGCACCAGGATTTCCACTCGAGTGGCGGGAGAAGCGGCCCGAATGGCCTGAATACAGGCCACGAAATGCCCTGCCCCGCCATCGCGCAAATCATCCCGATCCACACTGGTCACCACCACGAAACGCAACCCCAGACGCCGGATGCTGCGCGCCAAACGCTGGGGCTCCTGGGGGTCCACCGGATCGGGTAGTCCATGACCCACGTCACAGAAAGGGCAACGGCGCGTACAGCGATCCCCCAGAATCATGAAGGTGGCGGTTCCCCCGCTGAAACACTCCCCGATGTTGGGACAGGCCGCTTCTTCGCACACCGTATGCAATTTCTCTTCCCGCAACAGGGTACGCACCGCCTGAAACTTTTCCCCCGTGGGAATCCTGACACGGATCCAGGCAGGCTTGGGTTGGAGTGCCTGGGGTTGAACCTTGATGGGGATGCGCGCTGTCTTGAGCGCCCCCTTTTCCTTCATACTCACCGGCCCTCCTCCCCATCCAGTTGCTGCCGTATTTTCTGCATGAGCGCTGCGCGCAATACGGGAAGCGTTTCTGTCACTCCCAGATCCCTTGTCTGTGTCACCGGGGTGCCCTTCAACCCGCAGGGATCGATGCCCGCAAAAGGCTCCAGATCCATAGCCACATTGAGGGCCACCCCATGATAACAGCAACCCTGGCTCACCCGCAGTCCCAGGGCCGCCACTTTGGCTTCCCCCACATAGACTCCAGGGGCTCCACTTCGTCTTTGAGCCTGAATCTGGTAGGGCTCCAGGATCGAAATCACGGCTTCTTCCAAATGGTGCACCAGCGCCCGGATGCCCAGTGCACGCCGACGCAGATCCACCAGACAATACACGATGGCCTGTCCCGGGCCGTGATAGGTGACCTGACCGCCGCGATCCGTCTCCACCACGGGAATCCTCCCGGTGTGGTGCAGGTAACTCCGTTGCCCTGCCTGGCCCAACGTGTAAACCGGCCGATGTTCCAGTCCCCACAACTCATCCAGGGTATCCGCCTGGCGCTGAGCAGTCCAGTCACGCATGGCCTGCCAAACGGTTTCATAGGCCAGCGGGGCAGGGAAACTACGGGTGACCCAGCGTTCAAACCGTTCCCTTTGGCCAGCGGGAAAACTGTTCAATTACAGTACCATGACCACGTCCGGATGGCCGGATAAAATCCGATACAAACCGTCCAGTTGTTCCCGCGAGGTCGCCCTGAAGGTGCAGGTCACACTCAGGTATTTTCCCCCGGAACTGGCCCGCATCTCCAGATTTTCCGCAGAAAAATCCGGAACGAACTGCAGGACGATATCCAGTACCGTCTGGGCAAACCCTTCCGTTCTCAATCCCATCACTTTGAGAGGAAATTCGCAGGGAAACTCGAATATCTCCTCACGGGGGACCTCAGCCATGACTTTTCAACGCCTGATAGGCACTCAGCAAACGCAGCCCAATGGGGCCGGGTTGACCTGTTCCCACAGGCTTTCCGTCTAGCCTGGTTACCGGAACCATTTCTCGGGTGCTGGAGGTGATCCAGATTTCTTCGGCGGAACGCAACTCCTCTTCACGGATGGGGCGTTCGGCATGGGCAATCCCCAGTTGCACCGCCAGATGCAGCACCAGGTCCAGCGTGATTCCGGCGAGGAGAAGATGGTTCCGGGGCGGAGAACACAGCACTCCCTCCACCACCAGCACCACATTGCTGGCCGCCCCTTCGGTCAGAAAACCGGTGCGCAACAGCAGGCATTCCACCGCACCCTCATCCAGCGCCTGCTGTCGCAACAGCACATTGGCCAACAGCGCCGTGGTCTTCAAATCACAATGCAGCCACCGATCATCCACCCGGGTCACCGCGGCCACCCCTGCCTGCACCCATGCCGGCGGCACCGGCGTCAAAGGCTTGCTCATGGCAAATACCGTGGGAGGAACCTGGAGGGGGAAGCCATGGTCCCGCGGAGCCACGCCGCGAGTCACCTGAAGATAGAGGGACTGGTCGTCCGTGGTCGCTTCCTGAATCAGACGTTCCAGCAGGGACACCCAGGCGGTTCGCACCAGAGGGTTGTCCAGACGAATCCCGGCCAGGGAATGTTCCAAACGGTCGAGATGGGCCTCCAACGCCAAGGGCTTTCGCCCATACACCGGGATCACCTCATAAACCCCATCCCCAAACAGAAAACCCCGGTCCAGCACCGGAACCCGCGCCTCTTCCAGAGGCAGAAAGACACCATTCAGGTAAACCTGGCTCATTTCAGCATCAACCTCACTGTATCCCACGTGCGTGTAAAAACATTCCCGGCCGGAATACTTTCCAACGCCACCAAATCTGCCCCATTCACCCACTGCTCGGCATAATAGACTTTCAGGGCCCCCATTTTCTGGCCAACATCCACCGGTGCCACCACGGGCTGCAGGGTGGTCAACACTTCCCGGGTCTCTTTTTCATGTCCAATGGGCGTGGTTACCCAGATATCCCGTGCAAACCCCACGGAAACCGTGGACTTCCCCCCCTTGTAAGCATCCAGGACACGCACCGGCACCCCCTTTCGAAAAAGAGTACGGGATTCGAAAGCCTGAAACCCCCAGTTGAGCAACTTTTGACTTTCATTGGTGCGGGCCAGATCGCTATTGGTTCCCAGTACCACCGCCAGCAAGCGCCGCTCGCCGCGCCGCGCCGAAGCAATCAGACAAAAACCTGCAGAATCCGTATGTCCGGTTTTCAACCCATCCACGGAGGGATCGATCCACAACAAACGGTTGCGGTTGGGTTGCGTGATCCCGTCATAGGTATACTCCTTCTGCCCATAGAGCGGGTAGTACTCAGGGAAATCCCGAATCAGCGCTTGTGCCAGGATCCCCAGGTCACGGGCGGTACTGTAATGCTGGTCATCGGGCAACCCCGTGGCATTGACGAAATGGGTATTCTCCATGCCCATGGCATGGGCCATGGCATTCATCCGTTCCACAAATTTTTCTTCCGTTCCTCCCACGGTTTCGGCCAGAGCCACCCCCGCATCATTACCCGACTGGATAATCAAACCATGCAGAAGATCCGTGACGCTCACCGCTTTGCCTGCCTGGATGAACATGCGGGAACCGGGCATATGCCAGGCATGAGTGGAGGGAAACACCCGCTGTTCCGGATTGATTTTCTGTTCCCGCAGAGCCTTGAAGACCAAATACGCGGTCATGAGTTTGGTGAGTGAGGCGGGCTCCATCCGCTGATCGGGGTTCAAACTGGCCAGGGGCTGGTTGCTTTCCACCTCCACCAGGGTATAGGCACGGGCTGCGATGAAAGGCGCCACCAAGGGGGTATCGGCGAAAGCCGCAGTCACCCCGGCCAACCAAAAAAGCATCAAGAAGAATAACCGCATGACCTGTACGTGCCTCTGAAATTGGTCCGTGATTATACGGCCCACGTCACATTTCTGCCGCATACTTTCCGGAAAGCATGAAATTTAACCAGGAGGCGGCAAAATCGGAAGCAGACACCGGTGGACCGTAGTAGTACCCTTGAACTTCCTGGCATCCGTGTTCTCTCAGAAAATCCACCTGTTCCTGGGTTTCCACGCCCTCCGCAACCACTCTCAACCCCAGATGTTGGGTCATGGCCAGTATGGCAGCCACGATGGCTGCGTCGTTTGGGTCATGGATGATGTGGCAGATGAACTCCCGGTCTATCTTGACCACGGCCAGGGGCAACTGTTTCAGATAACTCAGGGAGGAATAGCCGGTCCCAAAATCATCCATGGCAAAGCGTATCCCCAGACCTCTGATTTGTTCCAGCAAACCGAGGGTGGCTTCCGTCTTCTGGATCATCAGACTTTCGGTGATTTCCAATTCCAGGGCCTCTCCGGGTATGCCGGATTCCGTCAGACACTGTTTGAGCGTATTGAAAAATTCCCCATCATGATGGATCTGCCAGGCCGACACATTGACGGCCACCTTCAGAAAATACCCTTGTCGGCGCCATTCTCCGGCCTGCCTGCAGGCCCTATGCAGGACCCAGGTGCCAATGGGAATGATGACTCCGGTTTCCTCGGCCACCGGAATGAATTCCAGGGGGGCCACCAACCCCAATTCTTCATTGGCCCAGCGCAGCAATGCTTCGAAACCCACGATCCGACCGCTCTGGATATCGATTTGTGGTTGATATTCCAGAAACAATTCTCCCCGCGCCAGCGCCTGACGCAAATGAAATTCCAGGCGCAAACGTTGCTGGACCGCCAGGTTTTGTGAAGTCGTGAAAAACCGGAAGGCATTCTTGCCCACGGATTTGGCATGGTACATGGCCACATCTGCCCGTGACATCAGGGATTCAGGCGTATGACCATCTTCCGGAAACATGCTGATCCCCACGCTCACCGTCACACAGGTTTCATGATCGGACTTCGGCAAACGAATGGGTTCCCGCACGGCTACCACGATCTTTTCTGCCACTGTGGCCACATCCTGTACCGAGTCCACCTCAGGCAACAGGATGATGAATTCGTCTCCCCCCAGGCGCGCCACCGTGTCGCCTTCGCGCAGGGCATTCATCAATACCCCTGCCAGGGCTTTCAACAACTCATCTCCCGCCGCATGACCGTAGGTATCATTGACCCCCTTGAAATTATCCAGATCGATGAACATCAGGGCCATTTTACGGCCATGACGCTGGCTGTTGGCCAGTACCTGACGCAGACGGTCTTCAATCAGCCCCCGATTGGGCAACCCGGTCAGCACATCAAAATGGGCCAGATAATCCAGATGCTGTTGGGCCTGTTGCATCTCGCGCATTTCACGGGCATTTTCCAGCACCATAGAGAGGGAATTGGCAAAACTCTTGGCCAGCAATTCATCTTCTTCGATGAACTCCTTCCCCTCCCATTTTTCACACAGGTAAATACGCCCATAGACCTTGCCTCCATGGGAAATCGGGACAGCCAGCAAGGAATGCATCACCGGATGCCCCGGGGGGAATCCCGCACTGCGCGGATCCCTGGACAGTTCCGGGAGACGAAGCACCGTATCCTCGCGAATGACAACCCCCAGCAAGCCCCGTCCTTCAGGGAAAGACCCGATGTCAGCCACCTGCTGCTCGGTCATTCCGGTATGATGAAAACTGAGCAGTTCGCCCTTCCCGTCCAGAATGCCGATGGCACCGTAACGGGCCTGAAGCAGTTGGGTCAGGGCCTCGATCCCGTGTTGCAGAAGATCGGCTTCGAGAGAAGTATGGGAAAGCACCCTGAGCAGGGTGCGGGAGGCTTCGTGCAAACTGGACAGTCGGAAAGTCCAGGAGGCCAGTTCCTCCTTGTCATGCACAATCTCCTGGTTGAGGCGATGGGTTTCCCGCAGCAGACGGGATTCCTGCTGCAACAAGGCGCGCATGATACAGGTGCGGGTCACCAGGCCGATGAATCCTCCCTTCTGATCCAGCACCGGCAGGGCATCCACCTTCCATTGATCCATTTCCCGCAACGCATGGGCCACCGAACTCTTGAAAGACAAAACATGGGTGGTATGGTGCTCCACCAGATCCGCATAAATCCAGCCGGGATGAGCCGCTTTATCCGCCGGGGAGGCCAATCCACAAAATTTTCCGCTGCTCACCGATTCGGAAAACACCGCCACGAAAGGACCTTCCGAGCCTTCCGGCCGTTCGCTATCGAGCCTGCGCGGCACATCCTTCAGCAAACAATCAACCAGTTTGAGTGTCTTCATGGGCGCGCGTCTGAACCTGAACCTTGATCTCCAGTGTCACGTGAAGCACTTCCTCTGACCCCATCATGGGCCGGATGTCCTTCAGCACGAAACGGATCAATTCTTCCTTGGGAACCCTGCGCAACAGGGCGCTTCGTACCAGAATATCACTCAGAACGAGATCATCCGGAATTTCGATATGTTCGTAGGGACTTTTGATCAACAATTCCAGGGCACGACGCAGGGCAATACACCCAACCGGAGAATTTCGTCCCAAAATCAGCATATCCCTGATGGGGGGGATGGCGTATTCCATCACTTCTGCACTGATGGTCCATCGATGATTGGCCACTGCTGCCATGGTTGGTGCCCCTGAGTGTTCTGTCATGGTTATATCATAGTTACGAATCCCTCGTGTAACAGAAGATCAGCACCAGAAACCTCAGGGAGATACCGTGTAGCGTCGAGCGATCAGGACCGCATTATTCCCCCCGAAGCCGAAGGAATTGCTCATGATGGTATTCAATGCAGGCAAGGCCCGGGCACCTTCGGTGACATAGTCCAGATCACAGGCCGGATCCGGCGTGGTCCAATGGGCCGTGGGCGGAACGATGCCCCGCCGCAACGCACCCAGGGCAGCAACCATTTCCACGGCACCTGCAGCCCCCATCAAATGGCCATGGAGGGCCTTGGTGGCACTAATGGGAATATGGGCCGCGTGATCTCCAAAAACAATTTTGAGCGCCCGGGTTTCCACTCCATCCCCTACCACCGTCCCCGTACCATGGGCATTGATGGCATCTATCTGATCCGGTGCCAGACGGGCCATGTGCAGGGCCTCCTGAATGGCGCGGGCCTGTCCCCCGGCATCGGGCTGGGTAATATGTCCCGCATCGGTGGTATTTCCGTACCCCACGATTTCCGCCAGAATGGTGGCCCCCCGAGCCTGCGCCGAACTTTCGGATTCCAGAATCAGCGCGCCCGCCCCTTCTCCCAAAATGAATCCGGAACGATCCCTGGAAAAAGGACGACAGGAGGTTTCGGGATGCACGGGATCGGGTTTGGCCAGAGTCTGAAGCGATTCCCAGGCTTTCATCACCCCCAGGGTCAGCAGGGCCTCGCTTCCCCCGGCCAGGGCATAGCGAACGCGTCCCTGCCGTACCGCCAGGAATGCTTCACCCAGTGCCACCGCAGAGGAGGAACAGGCCGAACTGTAGGTGAAACTGGGACCACGGATCTTGAATTCAATGCTCAACTGCCCCGCAGATCCATTGGCCATGAAAGCCACGATGGTGGTGGGGCGGGGACGGGCCTGAGCATCCAGAAAAGATTCATGATAGGCCTGCTCCAGGGTGGTGGCCCCCCCAATCCCGGTTCCCCAGAACAGTCCGCAATGCAGACCTTCGTCCCCGGAAAAATCCAGACCCGCCTGGGTCAGTGCTTCACCCGCCGCCAACAGGGCCAATTGAGCCACCCGATCGAGGGTCAAGCGACGCAACTTGGTAAAACGGGATTCCACTGGAATCAGAACCGGCGCGGCCAAGGCAGAGTTCAAAGACTTCGCCCAGGGAACTTCCAGAAAACGGACACCGGAATGCCCCTCTTCCAAGGCCCGGACCAGTACTTCAGCGCCCTCTCCGAAGGGACTGAGGACTCCCACCCCCGTCACGACAACGCGTTGCACGCCTGCAGATTCTGTATTCATGAAAGCGAATCCATCAAGAACCGATTGGAATATGGGTAATCAGTCTGCCTGGTCCAGACTGATGCCCTGTTGAACCACCAAGGTATCCACTTCACGGGCGATGTCTCCCACCGTCTTCAAGGGCACCGGTTCTCCCGTCATTTTCAAATCGAATTTATCTTCCAGCATGAACATGAACTCCACCGTCGCCAGCGAATCCACGCCTAATTCTTCCAATTTGGAATCTGGCTGAACCTGTTCCCGGGTCAGTCCAAACTCCTCCACAAGCATTTTTTGTATGATGGGTAATGAACTCATGTTTTGTTAGCCCGCCAACCGCAACTTGGGACGCTGTTTCAGATCATGCCGATCTGATTGTTGCGCTATGAAAGCCAGCGATTCCTGGGCTACCCGCTCCTTTTCAAAATCCATGGTGATGATGTGATAACAATTATCGAGAAGAACCTTGCGCACCTGGAGGGAGGAAATCCCCCCTTCGATCTGATCCGCGTTCTTCGGACTGGCCAGATCATCCTCGATAGCATGCATTATAAGGGTAGGCGCATGGATTTTGTGTAAGTTTTGACGTACCGACTTCATCAACTTCTCGGTTTCGAAGACCCCCTTGAGGGGAGAACGGGAGGAACCGATGGCAGAAGTTCCTCGTTTTTCCATCTGGGTCGCCACCCATTGACGAATTCGCTCATCCTTCAGGCCATAGGGCGGTCGCTCTGCCAAAGACACAAAATAACGGAACGGCGTGTAATAACCCAGATACTTGAGCCAACGCATGCGCGTCACATTCCAGCCGTCATAACGCAGGGGTGCCGAATACAGGCACAACGCATGCAGATCACTACTGCGCCGGGTTGCCAGGTTCAGGGCCAGATTGGCGCCAATACACAAACCTGCCACACTGACCTGATCATGTTCCCGGCGCAATAAATCGAAATTCGCCTCTACCTGCTCACTCCAGTAGGTCCAGGGTGTCGTGCCACTGGGCACGGCTTCATCAAATACCGAATAGCCTTGAATATTGGGAATATGCACGGTATACCCCCCCACCACACATAACTTGCGGCCAATATACTGGAGTTGCTGGGGCGTTCCGTACAAGCCATGTAACAGCAATACGGCCCCCTTCCCCTTGCCTTCCATGTGTATCGTTTCGATGATCCACCTCCCGAACATTGATGGGAATATCACCCACCAGAAACACCTTTCATCCTACTCTAAAATCCAGGTCCCAACTGTTTCATACAATACAGAGATGAATCACACATTGAATCTGAAGTGCATGACATCCCCATCCTGCACCCGGTAGTCTTTACCCTCGAGACGCATTTTCCCGGCTTCCCTGGCCCCGGTTTCACCCCGACAGGCAATAAAATCCGGATAGGAAATCACTTCAGCGCGAATGAAACCCCGCTCAAAATCGTTATGAATGACTGCAGCGGCTCGCGGCGCGGTGGTTCCCACCGGAATGGTCCAGGCCCGCACTTCCTTGACGCCCGCCGTAAAATAGGTTTCCAGTCCAAGACAACGGTAGGCCGCCCGAATCAACCGATCCAATCCGGGCTCTTCCATTCCCATATCCGCCAGAAACAAGGTTTTGTCCTCTGGTTCCAAATCCACCATCTGGGCTTCAAGCGCCGCGCATACCGGCACAACCCAGGCGCCCTCGCGCCGGGCACGCTCCTCCACCTGCGCCAGGAGCGGATTATGGGCAAATCCGTCCTCCAGCACATTGGCCACATACAGGAGGGGCTTGGCCGTCATCAGGCACAGAGGTTTCAGGGCTTGCAACTGATCCTCGTCTAATCCCTGGGCCCGTACCGCATGTCCCTGATTCAATCGTGCCTCCACCTGCGTCAGCAACCCCTGTAACTGTATGGCCTCCTTATCCCCGGCACGGGCCATTTTCTGGGTTCGAACCAAAGCCTTTTCCACGGTGGAAAGGTCGGCCAGGGCCAACTCGGTATCGATGGTATCGATATCCTCCAGAGGCGACA